>Ga0118677_10006790_pt1 | contig 19212 bp, 16 predicted proteins | sample AliMusrvi5mmetaG_FD_86154 | JGI IMG/M metagenome (GOLD analysis project Ga0118677, IMG submission 86154) | reverse complement strand
GAAGAGGGCGGAACGAAAATCGCCATCGTCGTGGTCGATAGCTGCCACATGCCTCGCGCCCTCCTCGATGCGGCCAAGGCTCGCGCCGAAAAAGCCACCGGCATCAAGGCCTCGCGCATCCTCATCTCCGCCACCCACACCCACTCCGCGCCGCCCTCCCGCAAAGAGCGCGGCTCCGTCTCCGGCACCGAAGACCCGCCCTCCCCGGCCGAGCTCGCCTATGTCGACCTGCTCGAACAACAGATCGCCCAGTCCGTAATCGAGGCCAATCAGCGCCTGCAACCCGCCCAGATCGGCTGGGGCGTCCGCTATGTGCCCGACGAGTTGAACAACCGCCGCTGGTGGATGACCCCCGGCTCCATTCCCGTCAACCCGCTCGGCGAAACCACGGACAAAGTACGCATGAATCCTCCCGTGGCCAGCAAGGACCTCATCAAGCCCGCCGGCCCAACCGACCCCGGCTTCAGCGTGGTGTGCATCCGCACGCCCGATGGCAAGCCGATCGCCGTGCTCGGCGACTACTCGCTCCACTATGTCGGCGGCGTCCCCGCCAACCAGGTGTCCGCCGACTACTTCGGCGAGTTCGCCCGCCAGATCGAATCGCGCCTCGGCGGCGTCGGGATTCTGGCCAACGGCACCAGCGGCGACGTCAACAACATCACCTTCCGCACCCCGAGGCCGCCTTCCCAGACTTATGAACGGATCCGCATCGTTGCCGGCAAGCTCGCCGGCGAAGCGGAGTCAATCTACAAGCAGGCCGCATACTCCAGCACCCTGGCATTAAGAATGGAAGAGCGCGAACTGCCGCTCCGCTTCCGCAAGCCGACCGCCGCGCAACTCGAGCGGGCCCGTGCCTACCTCGCCGAGCCCGACGAAAAGAGGCTGCCCGGCCGCGCCAAACCCTATGCCGGCTTTGCGCTCATGCTCGCGGAAAAGCCGGAGTTCGCCGACGTGAAGCTGCAGACGATCCGCATCGGGAGCCTCGCCATCGCTTCCATCCCTTGCGAGGTGTTCTCCGAAACAGGGCTCGAAATCAAAGCGAAGTCGCCGTTTGAAACCACCTTCACCATCGAGCTCGCCAACGGCCACTACGGCTACATGCCCACGCCGGAGCAGCACGAACTGGGAGGCTATGAGACGTGGCTCGGCACCAATCAGCTGGAAAAGGAAGCCTCGCGCAAAATCGTGGCCGCACTTTTGGAAATGTTCGGGCGCATGAAACAATAGGTTATGCGATTCCTGCTCATCGTGCTGTTCTTTGCCCCCTGCTTCGGGCAGACGGCGGCGCGCAAAACTCCGGAGTATACCTATAAGGTTGTGAAAGCCTACCCGCATGACCGGTCGGCCTTCACCCAGGGGCTGGAATTCCATAACGGCTTCCTCTACGAAGGCACCGGCCTGAACGGGAAATCCACGCTGCGCAAGGTGCGGATCGAAGACGGGCAGGTGCTCCAGAAGATCGATATCAGCGCCCAGTATTTCGGCGAAGGCATCACACTGATCAACGGCGAGATCGTGCAGATCACCTATCAGTCGCAGACCGGTTTCGTCTACGGCCTGAATGATTTCGCGCTGCGCCGCAAGTTCAACTACACCGGCGAAGGCTGGGGCCTCACCAACAACGGTCGCGAGATCTTCTTCAGCGACGGCAGCGCCGAACTTCGCGTCCTGGACCCGAAAACGCTCGCCGAAAAGCGCCGAATAAAAGTACACGATGGCGCCAGGCCAGTGGAACAGTTGAACGAGCTCGAATGGGTGAATGGCGAGATCTTCGCCAACATCTGGGGGACAGACCGCATTGCGCGCATCGCGCCGCAGACTGGCACGGTGACCGGCTGGATCGATCTCGCCGGGCTGCTCAGCCCGATGTACCGCACGCAGGCCGTCGATGTCCTGAACGGCATCGCCTATGATATGGCCGGCAAGCGGCTGTTCGTCACCGGCAAGCTGTGGCCGTTCTTGTATGAAATCCAACTCGTGCCGAAGCCGTCGAAGTAAGGCATGAGAGTTCTGCTGCTAATGACGGTTGCCGTGGCCGCCGCGGAAACATTGCCGCTGGCCAACATCGCCATCGAAGGCAGCCGTTATCCACAACCGCTGATTTTGCAGTGGGCCGGATTGAAGCCGGGCCAGCAGGCCGACGAGGCAATGATCGCGCAGGCGTGCGGCAAGCTGCAGGAGACCGGTCTGTTCAAGGCCGCAGAGTATCGCTATTCGTTCGGTCCAGAGCACACCAGTTATTCGCTGGTGCTGAAATTGACCGACGAGCCGGAGACGTTGCATGCGGTGATCGATATTCCCGGCGCAGCCGAAGAAGTGGTGTGGGAGTGGCTGCGTCCAATCGTTCCGAATGAGCAGCGGATGGTGCCCGGCAACGATGCCGCGCTCGGCTTCTACACGCGGGCTATGGAACAGGTGCTGGCCGCGCACAACCTGCGGCAGGAGCTGGCCACGAGGATGGGCGGCAATATCGGCTCGGCGGCGAGCATTCGCGTCTACTTTCAGCCGAAGTCGCTGCCGCTGATTTCGTCGGTGAAGTTTGAGGGTGCGCGCAAGATCAGCAGCGCCGCGCTGGAGCAGTTCATCGCAGGCATGGCGCTGCATACACCCTATTCGCGCGACCGGTTCGCGCAGTTGCTCGATCAGAACATCCGCCGCTTGTACGAAGAGCACGGATATCTGAAAGTAGGTTTCACCGTGAAGCCGGTGAAGTTGCCAGATGGGTCGGTGGCCGTGACCACGCTGATCGATGAGGGCCGCAGCTATCAACTGGGCCGCGTGCAGGTGGTGGGAGGCGAGCCCGCGGAGTTCCCTACCGGGCAGGTGGTGAACTGGAAGGAGATCGCAGCGTCGATAGACTTGATGGAACAGGCTGCGCGGCGCGGCGGTTATCTGGAGGTGCATTCTTCCACGGAGCGTTCGCTGCATGACGAATCGGGTATTCTTGATCTGAAGATCCGGCTGGAGAAGGGTCCATTATACGTGTTCGGCGAGATGAAACTGTTTGGCTTGGATGCGACGGCCGGAAAGCTGGCGCGGTCGCTTTGGAGCCTGGCGCCAGGAGCGCCGATGGATGAGAAGTATCCGGCGGAGTTCCTGCGTGGCCTGCTCGACCAGCGCGACTTTCCGCGCGGCCTGCAAAGCGGCGCACAGCTCAAGCGAAGGCCCGATGGACGAACAGTAGACGTGGTGCTCACATTTCATTAATGCTCACAGCTAACGACATCTCGAAATCATTCGGCGCACGCTGCGTGCTTGGCCGCGTTTCGTTCTCCGTGCGCGAAGGCGAAATCCTCGGCCTGATCGGGCCCAACGGCGCTGGCAAAACTACGCTGTTCGAGATCCTCGCCGGCTTGATCGAAGCCGAAGGCAAGGTCGTAATTGGCGGCCGTGAAATCGCACTACACGAGCGCAAGGATCATCTGTTCTATCTGCCCGATTCGATCCGCCCGTGGCCGGATCAAACCGTCGAATGGGCGCTGAGTTTCTTCGAGCGCCTGCACGGCGGGTCGGCCTCCAACGCCGCCAGCGAACTGCAATTGACCACGTTGCTACGCTCGAGCATTCAGTCCTTATCAAAAGGTGAATTGAAGCGCCTGATGTTGGCGATTGCGCTGCTCGCTCCGCAGCCCTTGCTGTTGCTCGATGAGCCTTTCGATGGGCTCGATTTTCGCCAGACGCAGGACGTGATGCGGCTGCTGCGCGCGCAGGCCGGGGCAGGGAAGACGTTGTTCCTGAGCATTCATCAGCTCACCGACGCGTCGCGCATTTGCGACCGGTTGGTCCTGTTGAGCGGAGGCCGCGTGGCAGGCGAAGGCACCTTGGACGAGTTGCGGCGACACGCGCGAGTCAATGCGGACGGTGGGCTGGAGGAGGTCTTTCTTGCCCTCACGTGAGCTGCGCTGCCTGGTAGAAAAGGAATTCCGCGAATTACTCGCTTCGCGCGCGTTCTGGCTGCTGTTGCTATTTATGGGTCCGCTGCTGGGGCACGGCTTCATCACCGCGGTGGATGCCTATGCAGAGGCGAGCGGCATCGGCGGAGGACCGGCGGCGCTGGCGCAAGGACTCACGCCGCTCGACGGAATCTTCGTTCCGGCCTTCGGTGCCTATGATCTGGCGGTGACGTTTCTGTTTCCGTTTGTCGCCATCCGGCTGGTATCGGGCGATCGCGATAGCGGGGCCTGGAAGTTACTCATCCAGTCGCACGCCAGTTCTGCTTCGATGATGACGGCGAAGGCCCTGGTGCTGGCCGCCGGAATGTTGCTGGCGTGGATTCCGGGAGTGGCGGCGATCATACTTTGGAAACTTTATGGCGGTGCGATCTACGCTCCAGAGTTAGGCGCGCTGCTGGCCGGCCACATCCTGCGCACGCTGGTGAGCGCGGGCATCGCAGTGGCCGCGGCGGTGGTGGCGAACAATGCCTCCTCGGCTGCGATTGTCACGCTTGGCTTTACTGTGGGGACCTGGGCACTCGATTTTGTCGCCGCCGGCCGGGGCGGCATGTTGCAGACGGTCGCTTCGTTCACTCCGGCTTCGGCATTACGTGTGTTTGAGCAGGGCGAGTTCCGTTTAAATACGGCGCTAGTCTCATGCCTCATTGGCATCGCGGGATTCGCGTTCGGGTGCCTCTGGTCGATGGCGACGCGTAGCACGCGATGGCGGCTCGCGGCAGTATCGATGGCCACCCTGGCTTTGGCTGTTACCACTCTCGGCGGCTCCACGCTACGTGCGACGTGGGACCTCAGCGAGAACCGCCGCAACTCGTTCTCCGCAGTGGATGAATCGGCCTTGCGCCGGATCGCCTCGCCAATGCGCGTGACGGTAAACCTGGCGCCGGAAGATCCACGGTTGCTCGATCTCGAGCGCAACGTCCTCGGCAAATTGCAGCGGGTGATGAATCGCGTTGAAGTCGCTTATACCGCCAAGAGCCAGTCGGGCTTATTCGAAACGCAGGGCGACCACTATGGCGAGGTCTGGTACGAACTGGACGGACGGAAGACCATGAGCCGTTCGGCAACTGAGCCGATCGTGCTGGATGCAATCTATCAGTTGGCCCAGTTGCCACCCGTACAGCGCGGCGAGGAGAAGTTCGGCGGCCATCCATTCGCGGCGAAACCCGTTGGTGCGTCGTGGATTTTCTATGTACTATGGCCGCTGGTAGTAGTCGCGGGGTGGCGGCTACAATACAAAAGATGAAACCCCTCTTCGTTCTGTTTGCTCTTTGCACCGCGGCCTTCAGCCAGACGGTGCGGATCGATGTCGCCAAAGAGAAGCCCGGCAGCGAGCCGACGCACTTTCTTTCCGTAGTCGGCAATTGGGCCGTGGCGCAGGACGAAGGCAAGAACATCCTGATGGTGGATGGCCGTCAGTGGAAGAAGGGCCAGCCCGCGGGTGGACTCGCCGATAAGGCTCGCGCGATTTACGGGTCTCGGCATGAAGAGTTTCTCGATAATGTGAAAGCCTTCGCCTACTTCCCCTATGCGGTGGGCCAAGGTGTGGAGAACTTCCAGAACGGTGAGATCTCCATGCGCTTCAAGCTGGTGGAAGGCGCGCTCGATCAATGCGCGGGCATCCTGTTCAACCTGAAGCCGAATGGCGACTACCTGACCGTGCGCTTCAACTCCAAGGAAGACAACCTGGTGTTGTGGACCTTCAAGCAGGGCAAGCGCTCATTCGTGAAGAAGGGCGTGGAAGACATGCCGCTGAAGATGAAACAGTGGTACACCATGAAGATCGCAGTCCACGGAACGCAACTGGAAGGCTGGTTGAACGGCAAGAAGTTGCTCGACTACACACTGGCGGAGCCGGTATCGGGGAAGACCGGTTTGTGGTCCAAAACAGATAGCGTGACCTACTTCGACGACTTTACCGTCGCGCCTTCGAGGTAGTATCTTAAATTCTTATGGATAATGCCGACCGCCGGTATCAAGTATTTGTAAGTTCCACATTTCGGGACTTGCAAGATGAGCGCCAATAGGTCTTGCAGGCCATCCTCGAGATGAGGGCATTTCCATCAGGAATGGAGATGTTTCCCTCTGCGGACGAAGAGCAGTGGGAGTTCATTAAGCGTGAGATTCAGTCTTCCGATTATTACGTTGTGATTGTTGCCGGCAAGTACGGCATCTTGGCTACGGATGGCCTTAGCTTCACGGAAAAAGAATACGACTTTGCGATCGAGATAGGAAAGCCCGTGATGGGGTTCCTCTTCCATAACCTGGATGATTTGAAGGGCTCGCAGTTGGAGGAGACGCCTGCCGCGAAAGAGAAACTTGGCCTGTTTCGCGATAAGGTAAAACGCGGCAAGTTGGTAAAGTTCTACAAGAACTCAGATGAGCTGAAGACCCATGTGTGGCAGTCCGTGAGCCATGCGTTCAATTTGCGCCCCCAGGAGGGTTGGGTGCGGGGAAAGAACTCAAGGCGCATTGAAGATCTGGAAGAGATCACTGGACTGCAAAAGCGGATTATCGAACTCGAGTCAGAAAACGCACGCTTGCGGACCGAAGCGAAGGACCCACGATCAGACTTGGCTCAAGGTTATGATCTTGTGGAATGCCAGATTAAATTGAAAGATATCCAAGTGTCAGATAACTATTCGGAGGGGCAAATCCTCCGGGCGCCTACACCTGAATTCACGCTGAGTGCAACCTGGGACGAATTGTTCATCGCCTGCTTTACTGGGAACAATCCACATACATTTGAGAGTAGTGTATTATCTGGTCTCTGGCAGATTGCCCGCAAGACACTTGGGGGTAAGGGCCTGCTCTACGGTGACTGGGGCCCAAAGCAGGCAGCTCAGGTATAGAGCTTCAACCCCTGTTAGAGCGCGTTCGTCTGCAGTTGACAGGTCTCGGGTTGGTCAAGGTCGAAAGAGATGAGCAGCGGAATCTGGTCTGGACTCTGACTGAAAAAGGCTCTCTTCATCTGGCACTCCTGAAAGGCTCATTGAAGAAGGATCTTTCCTGATTCTTTCCGGGGCGCATCTTCAAAAGCGCTCAGGCTGCCTGGCGCGGCTTGACTTGGGATTCGATGGTCGTAGCCAATGTGTCAAAGGCGACTTCCAGGTCGTAGTTCGACTGCAGATTGATCCAGAACTGTGGGCTTGTCGCGAAGTATCTTGCAAGACGCAGGGCGGTGTCGGCGGTGATCGAACGCCGGCCGTGCACGATGTCGTTGATTCGCGTAACCGGAACATGGAGTTCGATTGCCAGGCGATTCGCACTAAGCCCGAGCGGAATCATGAAATCCTCTCGCAACGTCTCGCCTGGATGAATGGGAGCTAGTTTTGTGGGGGTCTTGGCCATGTCTTCTCCTCTAGTGGTAATCCACTATCTCGACTGAATACGCGTCTCCATCTTTCCATTCAAAACAAATACGCCACTGGACATTGATCCGAATGCTGTATTGACCATGGCGGTCGCCGCTCAAAGCTTCAAGTTGATCCCCTGGTATTGAAGCCAGGTCAAGCAGAGATGTCGCTGCATTGAGGTGATCCAATTTCCGCTTCGCAGTGACTTCTATTCCAGCAAACCTCCGGGCCCGCTCGCGACGAAACAACTGCCCGGCTTCCTTGGACCGAAACGAACGGATCACTCCTTTAGAGTATACCGTTTGGCATTCAATGGCAAACGTAAATGAGGTAATGAGATCTTTGTTTATCGATTGGGAACAGAGACCCGAGCCAGGGAAGGGTTCAGAAGAATTGTTTCAACAACAACTGTCTTTTTATCAATACGATAGTGACTTTGTAACACAAATTCGGGCGCTGTAATAATCGGTGCCCGAATCCACTCCATTACCAAATTCAATTGGACGGCCCCGGCGTTCCGTGTGATGCTTGAAATGTACCCGGCAGTGTCCGCCGAACAATCCCCAGTCAAGATTCCAAGCTTTACAATCCAAAGACTTTAGACTTTTCTTGCGCGGTTTTTCCGTGCGCCCAATTCACAAGGATAACTATGCCGCTGCCCCTGCTGGAACACGTGTCTCGTGACGGAGAGCAATTCAAACTCTCCGGTGGCGCCAATGGTCTTGTGCAGCTGCGGACCAGCCCGGCCGATCCCCGGATTCCGGTGCGTCTGCCGGTGGAAGGCGAGCAGTATCGCTTCCACTTCGACATGACCAAATGCATCGGCTGCAAGTGCTGCGAAGTAGCGTGCAACGAACAGAACGGCAATCCGGCCGACATCCGCTGGCGGCGTGTGGGCGAGATCGAAGCCGGGGACTATCCCTTCACACAGCGCTTTCATCTTTCGATGGGCTGCAACCACTGCCTGGATGCGGCCTGCCTGCGCGGCTGCCCGGTAGATGCCTACACCAAGGACGGCGGCACGGGACTGGTGCTGCACAGCGCCGATATGTGCATCGGCTGCCAATATTGCACCTGGAACTGCCCGTACGGAGTTCCGCAGTTCAACGCCGAGCGCGGCGTGGTGGGCAAGTGCGATATGTGCTACAACCGCGTCACCGATGGGCGCGAACCGGCCTGCGTGAATGCGTGTCCCGAAGGCGCGATCCGCATTGAGCTGGTGAACATGGAGGAGTGGAAGCAGGCCTATGCGGAACATGCGAATGCGCCTGGGCTGCCCTCCGCTGAATCGACAATCTCAACGACGCGACTGACGCTGCCCGCGAATCTGTCGGATGCCTTTGAGAAAGCCGATTCACCGCGCGTGAGTCCGGAGCATCCGCACTGGCCTCTGGTGATCATGCTGGTGCTGACGCAGATGAGCGTTGGCGCGCTGTGCATGATCTTCGGTTTCGGCGCGGGACTCGGGGCGAAGATTGGCGCGATCGCGGCACTGATGGCAGGGCACCTTGCGCTCGGCGCATCGACCGCGCATCTGGGCCGGCCGATTCATGCTTACCGCGCATTGAAGATGTGGAAGCGGTCGTGGTTGAGCCGCGAAGTGCTTTCGTTTACTTTGTTCGCCGGAGCGGCTTCGGGATATGCGGGCGCTTTGTTCCTGGGGCTGCCGGGAGCAACGGCGATGGGCGCGTTGACTGTACTGAGCGGCATCGCGGGAATTCTTTGCAGCGCCTATATCTACAGGGTGCCGGCTCGGCCGTCTTGGAATTCGTGGACTACGGTTGCTGAGTTCTACTTGACCGCGGCGTTGATCGGTCCGCTGTTCGCCTGGTGCTTCCTGGGGACCGCATTCTCATCGGAGGCGCGATGGATTGTGGCCGCGGCGGCGATGGGGCAGTTGCTGTTGCAGGTATCGAAGTTGATCCGGTACCAGATGTCGGAAGAGTTCGAGCTGAAGGCTTCGGCGGCGCTGTTGATGACTCCACTGAAAAAGATGTTTCTCACCCGGCTGGTGTTGCTTGCAGTAACAGCAACCGTAGCGCTGGCGGGGACGGGATTGATCGCTGTGGCATCGGCACTAACGGTGGGGTTCGCGGCGGAGATTCTGGGACGGTATCTGTTCTTTGTGAGCGTGGTGCCGCGCAACATCGCGGCGTCGTTCTTCGGCTCAGTGAAGGAGGCGGCATGAACACGCGCAGATTGCTGGGCATCGATATCATGGCCGAGAAGTACGCTTACGGCTACGATCCGGAATTCGGCTACACCTCCGAAGGCAAGATCCCCGATAAGTGGGTGAAGACGACGTGCGGTTACTGCTCGGTCGGGTGCGGCATGTTGGTCGGTGTGAAAGATGGCAAGGCAGTTTCGGTTCGCGGCGATGAGAGTCATCCGGTGAATCTTGGCAAGCTCTGCCCCAAAGGCCTCTCCGAACATTACACGCTTTCGTCTCCTAATCGCGCCCTGTATCCGATGCTGAAAGTGAACGGAAAACTGGCACGCGTGGGCTGGGACCAGGCGCTCGATACGATGATCGCGAAGTTCAGGTCGGTGCAGGAACGGTTCGGCGCGAACTCGCTGGGCGTGTTGAGCACTGGCCAGCTGGTGACCGAAGAGTTCTACACATTGGGCAAGCTGATTCAGCTCGGCTTCCGGTCAAAGAATATCGATGGCAACACGACTCTCTGCATGGCGAGCGCGGTTGCGGGTTACAAGCGCAGCTTCGGCAGCGACGGGCCTCCGGGCGCGTATGAGGACATGGAGACGGCCGATGTTGTTCTTCTGATCGGCGCGAACATCGCGGACAATCATCCGATTCTGTGCCAGCGCCTCGATAAGAACCAGAACCGGATTTTGATTGTGGCCGATCCGCGCGTGACCAAGACCGCGATGATGGCGAACATCCATCTGCCGGTGAAGCCGCGCACGGATATCGCACTGTTGAACGGCATCATGCACGTGCTGATCGCGGAGAATCTGATCGACCGTGAGTACATCGCACAGCACACAACAGGCTTCGAAGAAGTAGAGAAGATCGCCGCGCAGTATCCGGTGGAACGGGTGGCGGAGATCACAGGCATTGCGGCCGAACGCATTCTGCATGTGGCGCGGTTGTTCGGGCGTGCGAAGGCACCGTTCATCGGCTGGACGATGGGAGTGAATCATTCGACGCAGGGCGCGGAGACTGTGAATGCGATCTGCAACCTGTCGCTGGTGACGGGCAAGATCGGGCATTCCGGCGCGTCGCCGTTTTCGATCACAGGGCAATGCAACGCGATGGGGACACGCGAAACCGGCTTCACGTCGAGCCTGCCGGGGTACCGCAAGTTTGAGAGCGCGGAAGACCGCAATGAGTTGGCGGCGCTGTGGAATGTCTCGGCCGATGAGCTGCCGACCTCGCGCGGTTACGCCTATCCGGATTTGATCGAGGCGATATTGAGGAAGGAGATCAAGGCGCTGTGGATCATCGCGACGAATCCCCTGGTGTCGTTCCCGAATCAGGATGTGCTGCATCAGGCGCTGGAGAATCTGGAGTTCTTAGTCGTGCAGGATGGCTATCATCCGACGCCGACCACGGAGATTGCGGACCTGGTCCTGCCGGCCGCGATCTGGGGCGAGAAGGAAGGGACCTTCACCAATTCCGAGCGGCGCGTGAGCAAGGTGAACAAAGCTGTGGAACCGCAGGGCGAAGCGAAATCGGACTTCGACATTTTCTTGAACGTCGCCGAGAAGCTGGGGGTGAAGGAACGGTTGTATCCCGGCTGGAGCGGCCCACGTGATGCATTCAACGAATGGAGGCTCATCTCGAAGGGCCGGTTGTGCGACTACAGCGGCATGACCTACGAGTTCCTGGAAGAGCACGGCGGGCAGCAGTGGCCGTTCGTGGAAGGCGAGACGACGCCCGCGGTAAAGCGGCTCTACGCCGATGGCGAGTTCGAACATGCGGGCGGCAAAGCGAAGTTATTGCCCATCGAATGGCAGCCGTTTCCGGAGCAGCCGAACGCGGAGTACCCGTTCGTCCTGAATACGGGCCGCACGGTTGAGCACTGGCATACGCGCACCAAGACCGGCGACATTGCACTGCTGGACCTGATGAGCCCGCGGGCGTGGCTGGAGATGAATCCGCGCGATGCATCGCGGTTGAAGCTGAAGCCGCTGGACAAGATCGACATCATTTCGCGGCGCGGCCGGGTGAAGAACGTGGAGTTGCGGATTACTTCGATTGTGGGGCCGGGGCAGGTGTTTCTGCCCTTTCATTACGCGGAGTTCAATTCGAACCAGGTGACGCAGAGTGCATTTGATCCGATCTCGCGTGAACCCAATTACAAGCAGTGTTCGGTGCGGGTGGAAAGGACTGGAGCGACAGCATGAACAGAGTAGAGATCCTGAAACGCAAGCTGGTGGTGATCGGCAACGGCATGGCAGGCGTGGCGTGCGTGGAGCAGATTCTGCGCCACAAGCATGACTTCGAGATCACGATCTTCGGCGATGAGACGCACGTCAACTACAATCGCATTCTGCTTTCGTCGGTGCTGGCGGGCGAGAAGAACCTGGATGAGATCGTACTGAATCCGATCGAGTGGTACAAGCAGAACAACATCCAGCTGCGGCTGGGCGTGCGCGTTGCCAAGATCGATCGCGAGATGAAGGCCGTGGTTGGCGACGATGGATCGCTGACTCCTTACGACTCACTGCTGATCGCTACTGGCAGTTCGGCGTTCATTCCTAAGATTGACGGCGTGGATAAAAAGCAGGTCTGCGCGTTCCGCAATATCGAAGACACGCAGTCGCTGCTCGAATGGTCTGGCCCTGGCAAGAAGGCTGTGGTGATCGGCGGCGGCCTGCTCGGATTGGAAGCCGCGCGCGGCTTGCAGGTTCAGGGTTGCGACGTGAGCGTGGTTCACCTGATGGACCGGCTGATGGACCGCCAACTGGATCCGACCGGCGGCATGTATCTGCGGAAGAAGATGGAGCGGCTGGGCGTGAAGGTGCTGCTCGGCAAGTCGACTGCGGAGTTGACGGGCAACGGCACGGTGCAGGGTGTGCGCTTCACCGATGGCGAACACATCGAAGCAGACATGGTGGTGATCGCGGCGGGCATCCGGCCGAATACGACGCTGGCGCGCGAGGCGGGACTCGAAGTCAATCGCGGGATCGTGGTGAACGATTACATGCAGACCTCCGATCCGGATATCTATTCGGTAGGCGAGTGCACGGAGCATCGCGGGGCTTGTTATGGTTTGGTGGCTCCGCTGTTCGCGCAGGGCAAGGTGCTGGCGGCGGCGATTACGGGCAATGCCGACGGTGGTTTTGAGCCGCAATCGAGCGCGGCGAAGCTGAAGATCATGGGCGTGGATGTGTTCTCCGCCGGTGTGGTGGAAGACACGGATGAGACGGTGGAAGCGATCAAGTATGAGGACGCTTCGCTCGGCATCTACAAGAAACTGGTGCTGCGTGAGAACCGGTTGATCGGTGTGGTGCTGGTGGGCGATGTCTCCGACAGCGCGCGTTACGTGGAGTGGTTGCGCAGCAATGTGGACCTGACGGACAAACGCCGTTCGCTGCTGTTTCCGGAGCCCTCGGCCGATGCGGGCGCTGTGGCGGCGTCGATGTCCGATCACGAAACCGTTTGCGGCTGCCTGGGCGTGACCAAGGGCGCGATCATCGAGGCCATTCACGAGAAGGGCGTTTCGACGATGGCTCAGTTGAAGGAGTGCACGCGCGCTTCGACGGGCTGCGGCAGTTGCGGCAATCTGTGCAAGGACATTCTGCGGGCCGTGGCTCCGGAGTTCCAGGAGGAAGCGAAGAAGGTTCTGTGCAAGTGCGTGGCGTATCCGGAGGACCAGTTGCGTGAGATTGTCCGGACGCAGCGGCTGAAGTCGGTGCAGGACATTCTGGACATCTACGGCAATGGTCATGGGTGCGAAGTGTGCAAGCCGGCGTTGAGTTACATGGTGGATATGCTGTGGTGCGGCGATCACGAGGAGGATCGGGCGGCGCGCTTCATCAATGACCGCGTGCACGCCAACATCCAGAAAGACGGTACGTTCAGCGTGATTCCACGCATGCGCGGCGGTATCACTTCTCCCACGGAGTTACGGAAGATTGCGGACGTCGCGGATAAGTACAATGTGCCACTGGTGAAAGTTACTGGCAGCCAGCGTATTGACTTAGTCGGGGTGAAGAAGAGCGACCTGCCGAAGATCTGGGCCGACCTGGGGATGCCTTCGGGCCAGGGGTACGCGAAGGGCGTGCGCATGGTGAAGACCTGTGTGGGCGCGGACTTCTGCCGGTTCGGAACTCAGAACGCGATTGAGACGGGCGTGGAGTTGGAACGTCGGCTGGAGAATCTGTTTACTCCGCATAAGACGAAGCTGGCGGTGGTGGGGTGTCCTCGTAATTGCGCCGAGGCGACGGTGAAAGATATCGGGTTGATCGGGCAGGAGGGCAGTTGGCAGGTGGTGGTGGGCGGCGCGGCTGGCAAGAGCGTGCGCAAGGCCGATCTGCTGGTGACTGTGGAGACCACGAAGGAAGCGATTGAGGCGGCGGAGCTGTTCTTTCAGTATTACCGCGAAAACGCTAATTATCTGGAGCGGACTTACGACTTTGTGGAGCGCTTTGGGATGGAGAAGGTGCGGCGCGATACGGTTTATGCGACGGCGCCTGTGAAGGAAGGGTTGTTGAAGCGGCTGCATACGGCTAAGTCGCTTTCGAGTGATGCCTGGTTGGAGCGCGGTGAGCCCAAGACGGCGCATCAGTTTGTGCAGATCACACCGATGGAGACAGTGGCTCCGGTGTTTGCATAGGCGAGAAGCAACCGGGGACAGGCAACGAAATTCCGGCAAAGACGGCCGGAAATTCATGCCAGTCCCCATCGGTAGTGCGGTGTGGGGCAAACCAGGGACAGGCAACGAAATTCCGGCAAAGACGGCCGGAAATTCATGCCAGTCCCTGGTTTGCAGAGTCCCGGTTAAGGAGAAAGGAAAAACGACATGAATACGCAGTGGATTAAGATTACTCCGACTTCGAGCATTCCGCTCCGCGAGGGGCGGCCGGTGACGGTTGCTGGATGCGACATCGCTATCTTCCATCTGCCGGCCGGCTTCATGGCAGTGGATAATAAGTGCCCCCATGGCGGCGGTCCGCTGTGCGATGGGATCACAAGCGGCACCAAGGTTGCTTGCCCGCTGCACGGTTGGAAGATATGCCTCCAGAGCGGCAAAGTGGAACGGCCTAATGTGGAGGCCTCTGTGCGCACTTATCCGGTGCGCGTGACTGAAGGAATTATCGAGATGGACATCGCGCAGGCGCTGGTGGCCAGAGAATTGAAGGAGTGTGCGGCATGAACTGGAAAGAATTTCTGAAGGCGGGCCACTGGCCGACTTTGCTGGCGTCGTTTCTGTACTTCGACGTCAGTTTCATGGTGTGGGTGATTCTGGGACCGCTGGGTCCGTTCCTGGGCGAGTCGCTGCATCTTTCGGCGACGCAGAAGGGATTCCTGGTGTCGGTGCCGTTGTTGGCGGGATCGTTCTTCCGGCCGCTGATGGGCGCGCTGGCCGACCGCATTGGCGGTAAGATCACGGGGTTGATTGGACTTACCTTCACACTTACTCCGCTGTTACTGGGTTGGATGTGGGCGACTGAGTTACAGCATTTCTACTTAGTCGGGATTCTGCTGGGTGTGGCGGGCGCGAGCTTCGCGGTGGCGCTGCCGCTGGCGAGCCGCTGGTATCCGCCGGAGTATCAAGGCACGGCATTGGGTATCGCGGGGGCGGGGAACTCGGGCACGGTGCTGGCGACGCTTTTCATTCCGCGGCTGGCTGCCGCACTCGGTTGGAAGGCGGCGTTCGGAATCGCGGCCCTGCCGGTGCTGGCAGTGCTAGTGGTGTTCGCGGTGATCGCGAAAGAGAGCCCGGCACCGCGGCGTCCGATCGGACTTTCGGGCTACAAGGCTCTGTTGGCCGAGGCGGACACGCGCTGGTTCTGTGTGCTGTACAGCATTACCTTCGGCGGGTTCGTGGGGCTGGCGACGTTTCTGACTTTGTTCTTTGTGGACCAGTATCATTTGAGCAAAGTGGGCGCGGGCGATATCGCGACACTGATTGTGATCTGCGGCAGCGGAGTGCGGCCGGTGGGCGGCTGGCTGGCGGATCGCTTTGGCGGATACCGGGTTTTGCTTTCTGTACTGGTGGGCGTGGGGCTGTTTACTGTGGGGATTTCGACGCTGCCTCCGCTGCAACTGGCCGTGGCTCTCTTCATGCTGACGATGGCGCTGCTGGGCATTGGCAACGGCGCGATCTTTCAGCTGGTGCCACAGCGGTTTCCGATGTCGGTTGGGATTGTGACCGGGCTGGTTGGCGCGGCCGGCGGGATTGGCGGGTTCTGCCTGCCTTCCTTGTTAGGGATGCTGAAGGACAAGACGGGAAGTTACTCGATGGGGTTCCTTTGCTTTGCGGCGATTGGGTTGATGGGGTTCCTGCAGTTACTGCGGCTGGGGTCTTTCTGGTCACGCGAGTGGAGCCGTGAGGCGGGCGAGCGGACGGGCGTGTTCTGTTACCGGGAGTGGTTTAAGGGGTTGACGGCGGAGTAGAATAATCCGCAAAGGTTGTTATGCGGAACCTGGGCCTGTCGACCCGCAGCTTGGATTGGCCTGTTCCTGCGAAGATGCTATAGTTCTGACTATGTCGGATCCAGAAGCGACAATTCCGCCGCAATTCCGCGAGAACGCCGAGAGATTGCCGGCTCCTTTGCGCGCCGTGCTCGATGCCGAGATGGCAGCTGGAAACCAGATTATCGGGGACGGGCCTCACGATCCTGCTCGTCCCGCGGAACTGTACTTCAAACTGGCCCGGCCCATTACCACGGGCGATAGAATCTCGGGAGGCGGCCTGAAGTTCTACGACTACAACAGCCATCAGTATGCAGGCCTAGTCACGGATGATACCGGCAACTTCTATCTCGTCGAGTCGGCTCTTCCGCCTGAGCCACCGACTGGCGGCTACGAAGTCCCCGTCCGGCATCCGCCTTCGCCGCGCTGGCTGAGGGTCGGAGCCGATCCTACTACCGCAGCGGGGCGATTCGAGCGGAGCTTCGACATCGACCGCGAGAAGTGGCGGGAGGGTATCGGCTACGACATCGAAGCGCTGAAGGCGGCCACACTGGCGGATCGAAGACTCATCGAAATGATGCTGGGCACAGTGGAGGATTGGCGGGACGTGGAGGCTCTCGCCGCGCTCGGCACCCCGCGCGCCAACGAGCGCCTGTTGAAGGCCGTGGATCACCGCGATGCGAAAATCTCGATGGCGGTGCTGCGCTACGCCCCGGAACTCCTTCCGGAAGCCAAGCGTGTCTCCTCCCTGGTGAGCGCCTTGAACACGGCGAGGCTCGACACCGGCCTTTCGGAAGCTCTGGACGAGGCCGCGGAGTTTCATCCCAAAGAGGTTGTCGATACCTTATTTCACTGCCTACTTACGCGAGACGGCGAGAGTAAGGTCCACTTCGCAGCGCTCCTGATGTACGTGCACGGAAAGGCCGCGGCTCCGTTCGATTGGGAGCAACGCCCGTTCTTCCTCCGCTTCAACACCCGCAATGGCCAGGCTTTGAAGACCGTCTTCCTGGAACTGTGCGACAAGATCGGAGCCGACGCCTCACCCTATCTCGGACATTTTTGAGACAGGGCGCCGGTCCCGATACTTCCCCTGCTGATGTTGGCCGGAGGTTCGGCGCTTCGGGCCATGTCGCAAATGTTGTTCCTCTGGCGCTTCATTCCGCGCAGTCAATTGTCACAGCATCGTTGGAGGATGTGATTGTTCAGGCTGTAAACACAGGCGGCGACACGGACACGATCGCTTCGATCGCGGGGCACGTGGCGGGTGCGTATGCAGGGATTGGCAGCGTGCATGGGCAGTTGGTGAGTAGTATCGAAGATAGTGAACAGTTGATCGAGGTTGCTGAAGCGTTTGCTGCGTTTGTGGTGGATTGAGGTGAACATGCGGGCTGTCCCCGGTTTATTGTTATACCAAAGTCCCAGTACCGCATAAGGTGGTTAACTTACCTGGAGGTGTGATAGTCTTACCTACTAACGGTGCCAATCATGCTTACACGACGCAGTTTTGCAGCCTCACTTGCCGGCGCCGCGGTTGCCCAGGCCGCAGGGACCCGCGTATTCTACGACGATTTCACGGCGCCAACGCTGGATAGCTCGCAGTGGCTGGTGGGGAACTGGCAGTTGGGCCGCACGATCCTCGGGAACACTCCGGTCATCCAGAACAGCATTGCCAAATTGCCGTTCAAGACGTGGAACGCAGCCGCCGGCCTGTTCACCGGCTGCGAGATCTACACGAAGAAGTCCTTTCAGATTGGCAACGGCCTCGAGTTTTCGGCGCGGGTGCGGATGGTCAATTTGCCAAAGGGGCTGGTGACCTCGCTATTTGGCTATGCGGCGAAGGGCATTTATTCCGACGAGGTGGACATCGAGTTCCTGACCAAGCAGATCGCCAACAGCCCGGGCCTGCTGCCGCTGTCGCTTTCCACTTACAACGACTTCAACAACAACATTGGCAACTACTCCAACGGCAAGACACATTGGAGCAACTATTACTCGCTGCAGAACTACTCGGCTGCCGATTTCCACACCTATACAATCCGTCTGCAGTCCGGGGTCTTCAGCCTCTATTTCGATGGCGTCTTCCGGCTTTCGTGGGCCAATGCGGTGCCCAATGCGGCCATGCCCATGCGGTTGAATTTCTGGGCTCCCGCGGTAAGCTGGAGTGATGCTTTCGACGCAAGCCTCGTGCCCGCTGCGAGCCAGAGTCTGGCGCACACTTACTACTACGAGGTCGACTGGGTAGAGGTCCGGAGCTATTCGTAGATCCAGGCAAGGTCTATCGATTTGACGACCGAGCGGCTGAGGCGGGGCAGGCCTGAGCCGCCGGCCGCGTAGCCAAGCAGGATGCGGTCTCCCACGAACTCCACAGCGGTGTAACAGTACCAGCCGATGGGGTCGGTCTCGATGTTCCTGAAGTGCTGCCACGTGCGGCCTTCGTCGTGCGAGGTCGCTACTGTCAGGGGCGTCCTCAATCCGCGTGTTCGCACAGCCTCATCCACCTTTGCGTGATCGTTCCAAACCGCGAGTAAATCGCCCGTCTTTGGGATGCGTTTGATGGAGGCCGGCGAAAGCGGCGAGAGGAGCGGCGAGGCTTCGGGCTTGCTCCAGGTGTCGCCGCCGTCGCGGGAATAGGAGACATACTGGCTTCCCATGCTGGTGCGCATGAACATCAGCAGACGGCTGTTCTTGAGTTCGACCACTCCGGGTTCCTGGAGTCCGTTGGGACTTGGATCGGGATTCTCCACAACACTGCTTGACCGGCGCCAGGTCTTGCCCTTGTTGTCCGAATAGTAGACCATCACCACTCCGCGGCTCACGAAGCGCTTGGGGTCTTCGCTTTCGTTGCGGTGCAACGCGACGGGCAACAGGATGCGACCGCTCTTGAGCTGGACCACTCGATCGTTGTTGAGCACGTAGTAACCAACGTCACTGATGACGGGTTGTGGCGGGCTCCACGTCTTCGACTCATCGCGGGAGAGGCGCAGGGTGGGGCGGCAATCGAGCAGCGAATTCTTGCGCACTGTGAAGAGCGCGATCTCGCCGGAGCGCAGACGGAGGAGACTGACGGACATGACATTCATGGCGCCGTCGTTGGCTACCAGGACGGTATCGGAGGCGCTCCAGGTCATGCCGCCGTCTGAGGAATAGCGGGCGGCGATGTGCGCGGTGGCGTGGTCGGCCGTGCCGCCGGTGAATTTGGAATAGGCGTAGAGGATGCGGCCGTCCTTGAGCCGGACGAAGCTGCCCTCGGTGTTGCGCGGGTTGTCCGGGGTGGGAGGGAGTTCGAGGGTGAGGGCGGGGC
>Ga0118677_10006789_pt1 | contig 19212 bp, 19 predicted proteins | sample AliMusrvi5mmetaG_FD_86154 | JGI IMG/M metagenome (GOLD analysis project Ga0118677, IMG submission 86154) | reverse complement strand
GAAGGGACCGGATTTGTGGCGGGGGAGATCGGTCATATCAGCGTGGTTCCCGACGGTAAACCTTGCAAATGTGGCCGCCGCGGTTGTCTTGAGGCTTATGCCTCCGGCACAGCGATCGCTTCTTTTTACCGTGAAATGACCGGGAGAAAAGTCGCGGGAGCGAAAGAAGTCGGATCTGCGGTGAAGTCCGGCGACCGGCGTGCGCTCAAAAGCTATCTAAAAGGGGCTTACTTCCTCGGTATCGGCCTTGCCAATCTCATGAACATCCTGAATCCTGAAGCGATCGTTCTCGGGGGCGGCGTTTTTAAATCCTCCCCCTCCGCCTATTGGCAGGCCCTGCTCCGGAGCGCGAAGGATCATGCGTGGCCCGAAGCCTTCCGAACGACGAAGATCCTGCGGTCGCCGCTGCTCGGTCATTCAGGGGATCTGGGCGCTTTGGCCCTGGTATTCAAAAATACGCGCCCGTAATTTCCGCCACGAAGTGCTGGCGGGTAGGCAAACGCTAAGAAGATCTTCATGGGGATGTGGCGCGACCAAGAAGAGAAGATTTTTTCGCCGCACAGGAAAGGGAAGGATCTTGAAAGGGTTGAATCCGGGTAGGCTGGCGTTGGTTTTTGTGTATGTTCTTTTTTGTGTTGCTGTGCTGGCGTCGTTTGACGTCTTTTTTTTGCATAATGTGCTCGGCCTAGGCTATCCGAGACACTATGGACAAGAGAACGTTCAGCGATACCCGGCTCCTTATGTGGAATTTACAGGTAAGCCGAACGTAAAAGATCATAATGAATATGGGTTTAGAGGACTCTCGTTCAAGGCGGCGAATCCTGGAGATCTTAAGATCGCATTTTTTGGAGGGTCAACAGGCTACTTTGGAAATCCGCCTATTGCGAAGATCGTTGAGCGGGAACTGGCGAAGATGTTGGGACAAAGCGTTTTCGTGGCGAACTATTCCGTGGTCAGCTCGAACCACCGTCAGCATCTTCACGGTATCCTGGAGTTTCTCCCTGAGTTCCGACCGGACCTGATTATTTTCTATGGGGGTTATAATGAGATGGCCGGGAGTGCTTATTATGACCCCCGGCCGGGCTACCCCTACAATTTTTTTTATCGGGCCGAAACGAAAACCTTTTTCAAGCTTTTGCTTGAAAACTCCGCGATCGTAGGTGAGATCGATAAAAGGTTTGGGATCATTACGGGCTTGAAGAAATTGAAAGAGCAGCAGCAACCGTTTTCCGAAAGCTGGAATTCGAGAACCGTTGATAAGTACTTTGAAACTCTGGCATTGTCCCGTAATGTGGCGAGCACTATCGGATCTGAAAGCTTTGGAAAAACAAAATTCTTCGCTTTCTATCAGCCCTATCAAGTGTCCGAAAAATTCCGGTCAGCCCATGACGAGATCAAGCGTCGGATCCTCGGGACCGATTATGTTTTTGATGTTTCTGCCGCGTATGACGCGCTGGGACCGGGCATCTATCTGGATCGGGTTCACGTCAAACAGCGGGCTAACGAAGTCATGGGCTTGAAAATAGCCGAAGTGATTTTCAACGAGATTAAGCGCCCATAGCTTCCACCATTAGCAGGGATGCCCAAGATGCTTCTAAGCCCGTCCGCAGGGAAGCCGCTCCCGCCCCAATCCTCCTGAAGATATGCTATAGTTCCTATAGGAAGATGCCGAAGCAATAAGACGCAGAATAATTTCATTTTAGGGGAGGGGAGCGATCATGAGGAATATGAAAAAAGGTTTTACGCTGGTGGAAGTATTGATTGTCGTTGTAATCATTGCCATACTTGCTTCCCTCATCGTCCCGCGCATGCTGGCGCAAACCGACAAGGCCAAAGCCGCGGAAGCTCTTCAAGTGGTTGGGGTCATCAAGCGGGCTGCGGAAAGATACTACGACTCTCATGGGACTTTTGTGATCCCCTCGAACGATTCAAAAATTTATTCCAATCCTGTTGGTATGGGTACTAATTCTGGTGATTGGGGAGAGCTGGGGCTCTCAGATTTTGGGCATCCTTCGAAATGGGCTTACTCATATCGGGGTTATGCGACTTCGTTTTATACTTCCGCAAGTTCGGCTTATATGGTGGATCAAATTCAATACGATGGCACAAGCCCAACGTCGGGCTATTGGGAATGCGCAGGGGGGCTTTTTAAATATGCTGACGGCGATGCTACTGGGGCGAAAGGCTGCACGGTTTAAAAGCAGAAAATAGTACGCTGCCTGAAATCCCATCATTCTTCGCTAGAATCCTGCTGAAACTCGCCGAGCTCTCCCCGCTGATTCAAGATTCTTCTAAGCCGATCCGTGGCAGGAACTTCTCCCGCCCCAATCCTCCTGAAGATATGCTATAGTTTCTATAGGGAGATGCCGAAGAAATAAGCATCCGAAAAGTGTCATTTTTAGGGAGGGGAGGGATCATGCAAAATATGAAAAAAGGATTTACGCTTGTCGAAGTGCTGATAGTTGTCGTCATCATTGCCATTCTGGCCTCACTCATCGTCCCCCGCATGTTGATGCAAACCGAAAAGGCCAAAGCCGCCGAAGCCCTTCAGATAGCCGGGGCCATCAAGCGTGCAGCAGATAGATACTACGACTTTCACCGAAGTTATTACATCAATGGGGACATTAATTCGTCTCCGTCGTCATACTCTGGCAATTGGGCGGATCTCGGATTGCAAGGTATTGAAAAATCCCAAAGCTATTCTTATGTTTACAACCCAGCCTCCGTAGGAGACTCATTCAACATGTACGTTACGTCAGTCGCGTCCGCATCAAATTATTTTTGGTTTTTAGGCTACGTCAACAAATGGCAATGTTATGGGACCTTCAAACCCATCAACGCCACGGCGGGAGATAGTGTCAACTCCTTACAGGGCTGCACGATTTAAAAATAGAAAATGGTCCGCCGCCTGAAATCCCATCATTCTTCGCTAGAATCCTGCTGAAACTCGCCTAGCCAATGCGCCCTGATCCGGTTTATACTTCTTCCGGCCAAGGGAGGTGCGCCATGAACAAAACAACGTTGTGTCTTTTTCTGATCGTAATCCTGGCACAACCTCCCATTTATGCAGAAGAATTTGTCATGGAGAAGCCCGTTAAAATGACCCTTGAGGAGAAGAGAGAAGACGCCGACCTGATAGTTAAGGGAAAGGTCGAATCTGTGAGCCTGAAAAACGGAGAAAACAAAACCGACTATTGTGGGCATCCCACAGCCCGGATCAGAATTCAGGAAATCATCAAAGGAAAAGCAATAAATCATTTTGTTGAGGGGCAATATCTTTGCTGTCCGAAGGCGAAAATAGGAGCGTGTTACAAAATGGGTGATGAGGACACTTTCTACCTCTCGTTAACCGCTAAGGGGAAGGTTCAGGGCAAAGAGGATTATACGATCATATATTAGCCTTACCAGGCGCCAGAGGTAGAGAGTAGAAGCTCTCGGCGCGCGAAGTTGAGGTTGCAATTCAAATACAGGTAAGCAGTTAAAGTTACAAGCGCCCATAGCTCAACTGGATAGAGCATCAGCCTTCGGAGCTGAGGGTTGCAGGTTCGACCCCTGCTGGGCGCATTTTTTAAAAAATAGCGGACGATTTTCTCATGCCCCGAAGATCGATGGCCCTTCATGGCTGTGTTTTGCTCCTCCTGACCGGTTGTGCCTCTACCTCCGTGGACCGCGACCTCCCGAATCCTCCGCCTCAGGGCAGGCAGGTGACTGAAGAACAAAGGACGGGTGAAGCGATACACCGGGAGATCCTCGCTTCCTTTCATGCCTATACCGATCCCAAAGTCGTCCAGTACGTGGAGAATCTGGGGCATGCGCTCGCGGCTCAAGCCAAGCGTCACGACCTCGACTACCGGTTCACGATCCTTTACAGCGAAAAGATCTACGCGACTTCCGCCCCAGGGGGGTATGTTTACGTGACGACCGGAATGCTTAATTTTCTCCAGAATGAGGCGGAACTCGCCGCGGTGCTGGCGCATGAGATCGGGGAACTCCAGACGGTGGACCGCCATTTCAAGAAAAAACAGGAAGATATGATCAACGCCGCGGCCCAGGCGGGCGCAACGATCGGGCCGATGTTCGGGCCTTTGGGGTCCCTGGCGAGTCTGGGCCTCGTTTTGCTTCAGGCTTATGAGGAGAGTACTTTCAAAACTCCTGCGGAGCGGCTTTTGGACGGCGACGCATTGGGAATGAAATATCTCATGAATGCCGGTTACGATCCCGGGGCGCTCATGGACGTGCAGGAGCGTTTTCTGAAAGCGGAGGAAAAGCTGACCCCTTACTTTTATGACTACTATCCGTCCCGGCCGATCACCGAGGCGCGTATGCGAGCTCTCAAAAAAGCCTTCGAGAAATTACCGTTGAGCGGAAAGTCCCTGGTCACCGATCCAATCAAATATCAGGAGACCACCAAAGGAGTCCGCGAGATTTACAAGACCCTGCCCTGAAAGCGGCTTCTATTTCTTTTCCCAGTTTCCTGAAGAGGATTGGACCATGTCTCCGGCGCCGGCCTTTTCCTTTTGCACTGCCGCGAAGGCCCTTTGCACTTCCAGAAGTCCCGCGTTTCCCAGCCTGTTCTGTTCCGCGAGCGCTTCATAAAGGACCCTGCGGTCCCGGTTCTCAGCGGTGGCCAGGGTGGAAGCGGAGGTATTGTTCTTCAGATCGGTCACATAACCCTTATTGTTCTCGCCGATCACGCCTTCCTGTTTCATAGACTGGAGTTGATGGTACCGCGTCTGGCGGTTTTGAAGGGCCTTTTTGATGTCCGGCGTCATGGTTTTGTAATCATAGCCGGCGGCCACACCGGACGGGATTGCGGCCCCAAAGATCAAAGATAAGCAGAGCATTGCGGTCAAAAAACGTTTCATGGTGAGTCCCTCCCTTGCATTTGAAATGGAATGACGTCCTGGCCTTCCCTTTTTATAAATGGGGGCTTGGACAGTCATGATTTCACGGTTGATTTTTTTAAAATAAAAATCGCGGTGGATCACTTCACGGCTCCTTGCGCGACCATGTCTTCGATATTCGTGGCGGTTTGTTTGAGGCCCCGGATATCCACGACAACATTGGCGTTGATCGTGATCGGGCGGTTGGGGTCGCCCACCGCCTTGACCGTGCAGCCGACCAGCGCGGTCGCGGCCAGAAGCACTGAGATGACTCGTTTGATCGATTCCATTTTATTTTACCTCGATAAGCCCCATGATCCGGGCGATCTGTGAAAATGCGTTTTTTGCGTCCGTTCGGACATCGGCGTTCAGTGTCAGTTTGAGATTATAATCCGGAATGAAGATCTGAAGGTGGATTTTCAGCAGGTCGCTTTGCGGCATTTGGACCGTGAGCGCGGCCTGGTGGTAGCGGATCAGCTTCTGGCTCTGGACCACTTTCTGGACTTTCTCCTTTTGAACCGAGAAGGGAAGGTAGGGAAGAAAAAGGTCGAAGAACCTGGCCTGGATATTGCCGCCGGGTTGGGGGGCCTCCAGGCTCGTGCTGAATTCCGGCTCCCGGCCCTGGGTCTGGCGGAAGGTCAAAGTCCCTTTCATAGCGCCCGTCGCACCTCCGAGATCTTGGGGGTCCAGCCATTGCCAGTCTTCCAGGTCGGTTTTTCCGAAATCTGCGGTGAGTTCCAGGTGGAAAATAGGGCGCGTTTGGATCACGCAAACCCCTGAAATCCCGGGGCGTGAAGATCTTTGAGGGTGGAGGCCCTCGATGATGAAGTGGACGGGTTTTCCGGTCATCAACAGAAGGAGCGTTTCCCGGGATGCGAGGGACCTGATTCCCAGGGCGACAGGTCCCTGACGGGTTTGCAGGTTGCCCGACATTCCCTCGATCCGGAGCTTTCCGTGCCAATCCAGGGCGATCTTCTCAATACGGATCGATCCCGCGAAGTATTCCCCGGCGGAACGATTTGCCGTACGTTCAAGAAGTTCGCACGCTATTCCGGGAAGGCGTGGTGCGATACAGAAGGCCGCCACGAGGCCCGTCCCGAGAAGGAGGATAAGCGCTGGAAGGAAGGCTTTTTTGATCATGGTCCTATTATGGAGTCTGGGCGTCAAAAAGCAATAATCGAATCATTTTCGGGCCATTTTCGGGTACTCAAAAAACCGTAAATCCCTTTCTTGTAAAATCGGGCCGTCTTGAGTACAATACCCGCTCTTTGGCGGTCGGACACGCGGTGTGTGATGCTCCGCCGGGGGTGGTTTTTTCTTTATAAAGTATAAGTTTTTGCGCCCTTAGCTCAGTTGGTAGAGCAAGTGACTCTTAATCACTGGGTCGAAGGTTCGACTCCTTCAGGGCGCACTTTTTTCTCGTACTAAGTTTGCGGCCGTGGCGAAACTGGCAGACGCGCAAGACTTAGGATCTTGTCCCGTAAGGGATGGGGGTTCAAGTCCCTCCGGCCGCACTTGTTCTTTGTGAACAAGTACGGCGCCGTGGCAGTGTAAGGATCACTGCCAACGGCGACGCAAATGAAGAGGGACTTGAAGGGAGTCCTGCTGGCACTTATGACTAATGTCATAAGTGCGGGACGGGTGGCCGACCGGAGCAAAGAGAAGGCGCCAAGTCCCTCCGGTTGCACCGAACCTCAATGGTTCGGTACGATGCCGTAAGGAGCATTATTGGAAGCTCCTTTACGGCAGTCGCACTTGATATAGGAAGTAAGGAGGTGCCACCCGCATCTCGGAGCGTCGGGCTCCGGAAGCGTAGTCCTTGAGCATTGGGCTCAAGGGCAAGTCCCTCCGGCCGCATTTCGATTGAATGACGGCAGTTTGTTTGACAAAGGTAAGACGCGCTTCTATCCTTGGCCACTATCGCCTTTTAAATGGTGACAAGGGTGGCCGCAATTTCAACTTTGTTGAAATTGATAAGTGTTGGGACTAGAATGTAGTCCCCCGGAACCGCAGGTCTCACCTGACAAGCGAGTGTAGCATAGTGGTAATGCTCTGCCTTGCCAAGGCAGCTACGAGGGTTCGATTCCCTCCACTCGCTCCATCTTTTTCTCAATGAAAAAGCATGGTGCCGTGACAACTCTTGGAAGTTGTATACGGCAACGCTTTTTGTGCACTAAGAGGGAATCGAAGGGAGCGCTGACCATAAACATGACAAACGTCATGTTTATAGCGCGGGTGGCCGACCGGACCTGCCAGTTTTGGGGCAGGGGAGGCGCCGATTCCCTCCACTCGCTCCATTTTAACCTCAATAGATAAGGTGGTTTTTGTGTTATCCGATGAAACGAAAGAATGTTCCCATGAAGGTCACTCCCATTCCGAACCCTGCGAAGATCAGGCTTCTCCGCTCAAGATCAAGCTGCAAGACGGCAAGGCCTGTGAAAAGATCCTGACCATCGAAGTCGCGCAGGACCGTATCCTCGAAGAATACGAGTCTTTTTACAAGTCCATCGCGCCTCGCGCCAAGGTTCCGGGTTTCCGTCCGGGGAAGGTTCCCCGGGATGTGCTGGTCATGCATTACGAAAAGAACGCTAACGATTCGGTGCTGGAAACGCTGCTTTCGGAGTCTCTGCCCCGGGCGCTTCGCGAAAAGGACCTCCGCCCGCTGACCACGCCGGAGATCAAGGATATCCAGTTTGCCAAGGAAAAGCTTTCTTATAAAGCGTATGTCGAGGTTCGTCCGAAGATCAAGCTTTCCCGCGTGACCGGCCTGACCGCCAAGAAGGACAAGGTCATCGTGAAACCGGAGGATATCGAGAAGTCCCTCAAACAGACTCAGGAGATGCACGCCCAGTACAAAGCCGTCGAAGGCCGTCCGGCCAAGATGGGGGATTTTGTCATCACGGATTATGTCTGCTCGGTCGACGGTAAAGAGGTGGAAAAGCGCAATGATGACTGGATCGAGCTCAAGGAAGAAGAGTACCTGAAGGGTTTTTCCACCCAGCTCGTGGGCGCCAGCGTGGGCGATGAGAAGGATGTCCAGATCACGTTCCCGCAGGATATGGCCGACAAACGGGCCGCCGGGAAGACGGCGGTTTTCAAGATGAAGGTCAAGGAGATCAAGGAAAAGACGCTTCCCGCGCTCGATGATGAGCTTGCCAAACAGACCGGGGAGTATAAGGACCTGAATGATCTGAAGCAGAAGCTGACGGCCGATCTCGAAAAACGCGCCTCCGAGGAGATCGAGGCCGCTTTCGAGCGGGAGCTTTTGAACGAGCTGGTCAAACACAACAAGATCGATGTGCCGGGAGGGCTTTTGCAACGCCGGGCGGAATACCTGATGGATCAGGCGCGGCAGCGCTTCGTTCAGCAGGGCGGGACGGACGAGCTCTTTGACAAAGAAAAGGAAAAAATGGTCAAGGAATTCGAGACGGAGGCGCGTCGCCAGATCCACGTGGCTTTTCTTCTGGATGAGATCGCGGACACACAGGGGATCAAGGCGGACGAGACGGACCTCGTCAAGAAATACGAGCTCTTGAGCCAGCAATACCGTCAGCCGAAGGAAACGATCGAGAAATATTACGCGGGAAAAAATGAGGCCCGCGAGACTTTGCTCGACCAGGTCCGCAACGAGAAGGTCATTGATTTTTTAAAGCAGAACGCGAAAAGCAAATAACTGACTTCGGCCGGAGGTTTCCGGCCCGGGGTCTCCAGTCTGAGGGGGGTTCTATGAGCTACTTGGTCCCGATGGTCGTCGAACAGACAGGCAAGGGAGAGCGCTCCTATGATATTTATTCCCGTCTTTTAAAAGAGCGTATCGTCTTTATCGGAACGCCGATCGACGATGTGATCGCGAATCTGATCATCGCCCAGATCCTTTTCCTCAATATGGAAGAACCGGGCAAGGATATCAATATCTACGTGAACTCTCCCGGCGGCTCCGTGACCGCGGGCCTCGCGATCTATGACACGATGCGTTTTGTGAAATGCGATGTCGCGACCTATTGCCTCGGCCAGGCGGCCAGCATGGGCTCGCTTCTGCTCGCAGCCGGCACCAAGGGAAAACGTTATGCCCTTCCGAATGCCCGCGTGATGATCCACCAACCTTGGGGTGGCACTCAGGGAACGGCGTCCGACATCCACATCCAGGCCAAAGAGATCCTGAAACTCAGGGATCAGCTGAACGGGATCCTTGCTCACCACACGGGACAATCGCTGGAGCGCATCGAGAAAGATACGGACCGTGATTATTTCATGTCCGCCGAGGAAGCCAAAAATTATGGTATCGTCGATAATGTCATCACCAACCGCATGGAGATTCCAAAATCATGAGCCAACCCACGATCCTTTTAACGCCCGGCCCCACACCCGTTCCTGAAGTCACCCGCAAGCTGATGGCGGAGCCTATTTTCCATCACCGCACGCCGCGCTACCGCAAGATCTTCGGGGATGTCTCGGAGCGCCTGAAAAAGGTGTTCCTGACGAAGAACCCTGTCTACACCTTTGCCGGTTCGGGGAGCCTCGCGATGGAAGCGGCCCTGGTCAATTTCCACTCCGCGGGGGACAAGGTCCTCGTGGTGGAGAACGGGAAATTCGCCGAGCGTTTCACTCTGATCGCCAAGGCGTTTGGCCTGAACGCGATCAGCCTCAAAGTTCCGTACGGGGAGGCCCCTCAGCCGAAGATGATCGAGGAAGCCTTGCAAAAGGATCCGGACATCAAGGCCGTCTGCGTCCAGCTTTGCGAGACCTCGACGGCGGTCTTAAGCGATATCCGGGCGATCGGCGAGATTGTCGCGAAGACGAACGCGCTTTTGATCGTGGATGCCATTTCCGGTCTCGGCGCGGACCGCCTTGAAACGGATAATTGGCACGTGGATCTTGTGGTTTCCGGTTCCCAGAAGGCCCTGATGCTGCCTCCGGGGCTTGCATTCCTGAGCGTGAGCGAGAAGGCCAAGAGCCGCATGGCGACGGCCAAATTGCCGCGCTTCTATTATGATCTCAAATATTATGAAAAATCCCTCAAAGATAGCGATACTCCCTGGACTCCAGCCCTGACTTTGGTGATCGGCCTGCAGAAATCGTTGGACCTGATCGAACAAGAAGGGATCGAGAATGTCTTCAAACGCTGCGCTGCGAACGCGACTTTTACGCGTGAATCGCTCCAGAAAATGGGCCTGAAACTTTTCTCACAAGCGCCTTCTTCCACGGTGACGGCGGCGTGGTTGCCCGAAGGGGTCGATGGCGAAAAACTTTGCGAGCTCATGCGCGACGAAAAAGGGATCGCAATGGCTGGTGGGCAGGGCGATCAGATGAAGGGCAAGGTCGTCCGTATCTGCCACATGGGCGCGATCACGAAGCCGGACATTGAAAAGGGACTCAAGGTGCTTGGCGAGACCCTCAAAGAGATGAAGTCATCCTCCGGTTCTTGTTGCTGTTCCTGTAAATAAGCATTTAGGGGATAGGCATCTTTCAATGGAACGATGCCTGTCCCGCTTTGCTGTTGGCGCCATTATCCATTTAGAGGAGATTGAAAAATGAAGATACTTGTTTCGGACGCTCTGGGCCAGGGGGGGATGGACATCCTCCGCAAAGAAAAGAATTTCCAGGTCGATGAGAAGGTCGGGCTTAAACCGGAAGAGCTCAAGAAGATCATCGGGGATTATGACGCGATCCTCATCCGTAGCGCCACCAAGCTGACGGCGGACATCATTGAGGCGGGAAAAAAACTCCGCGTGATCGGCCGCGCCGGTGTCGGCGTGGACAATGTGGACCTTGACGCTGCCACGAAGCGCGGCATCATTGTGATGAATACGCCGGAAGGGAATACGATCTCGACCGCGGAGCTCAGCTTTTCGATGATGATGGCCGTGGCGCGCAATATCCCGCAGGCCGACGCTCATGTGAAAAAGGGCGAATGGAAGCGCAACAAGTTCCAGGGCACCGAACTGAACGGCAAGACGCTCGGGATCGTGGGGTTCGGGCGTATCGGCCGTGAAGTCGCCAAGCGGGCAAGCGCTTTCAATATGAAAGTGATGGTGTTCGATCCGTTCATTTCCAAAGAAAGCGTGAAGCAGTACCCCGTGGAATTCGTGGACGTCCCGACGCTCCTCAAGAGTTCGGATTTTCTTACGTTCCACACGCCGCTCACGAAAGAGACGAGCAACCTTCTTAATCGTGAAACGTTCAAACTTTGTAAAAAGGGCATGCGGATCGTGAACTGTGCCCGCGGCGGGATCGTGGACGAAATGGCGCTTGCCGAAGCACTCCAGAGCGGCCAGATCGCTGGGGCCGCGTTTGACGTGTTCGTGACGGAGCCGCCCGCGGCCGATCATCCGCTTCTCAAACTCCCGCAATTTATCTGCACGCCGCATCTGGGCGCCGTGACCCAGGAAGCGCAGGAAAATGTGGCGGTGGATGTTGCCAAACAAGTGATTGATGCCCTGAATGACCGGGCAATACGCAATGCCGTGAACCTCCCGAATTTGGACCCCGACACGCTGAAGGGCCTGAAACCCTGGCTCGTGCTCGCGGAAAAGATCGGCATGCTTTATGCCCAGCTTTTTAGCGGCAGTTTCAAGAAGGTGGAGATCCGCTACGGCGGGGACCCGACCCGTTTTAATGTGGCGCCGCTCACCATGGCGGTGGTCAAAGGACTTCTCAAGCCTATTTGCGGGGATTCCGTCAATTTCATCAACGCCCTGGCGGTGGCCAAGGAGCGCGGGATCTCGATCACGGAGAGCCGCAGCGATGAGAACGAAGGTTTCACGAGTTTCATCGATGTCGAAGTGGTCCAGGGCAAGGAAACCTACCGGATCCTGGGGACGCTTTTCTCGAACGAACCCCGCATCGTGCGCCTCAATGAGTTCATGATCGATGTGGTGCCTGAAGGCTGGGTGCTTTTCGTGAAAAACGAAGATCTTCCCGGTGTGGTGGGGACTATCGGAACCGTGCTCGGCAAGAATGGCGTCAACATCGCGGAGATGTCGCTGGGCCGCGTCGGCAAAGGTAAGAAGGCTTATGCCATGACCGCGATCAACACCGACAGTGAAGTGCCCGCCAAAGTCGTGGCGCTGATCAAGAAGAACAAACTCGTGCTGGACGTCAAAGTCGTCAAACTTTAAGAAAGGGATCGAATGAACCGTATTCTGATCGGGGCCCAGTGGGGCGATGAAGGGAAGGGGAAGGTCATCGATCTTCTCGCGCGCAAAAGTGATGTCATTGTTCGCTATCAGGGCGGCAATAACGCGGGACATACCATCAAGTTCAACGATCAGAAATTCGTCCTTCATCTGATCCCGTCGGGGATTCTCCAACCCGGCAAGATCTGCGTGATCGGCAACGGTGTCGTGATCGACCCTGAGGCTCTTTTTGAAGAGGTGGCAATCCTCGAGAAGGCCGGGATCAAGGTCAAGGGCAGGCTCTTTGTTTCCGATCAGGCCCATCTGATCTTTTCGTATCATAAGTTGATGGACCAGTTGAGAGAAGAATCCAGCAAAAAAGGCAAGGCCATCGGCACAACGAAAAAGGGGATCGGACCCTGTTATGCCGACAAGATGGCCCGCGTCGGGCTCCGGGTCGGGGACCTCAAGTCGCTCTCCTATTTCAGGGACCGCCTCTCTTATGTCCTCAAAGAGCGCAATGAATTCCTCGGGAAAATGCATGGCGCCCATCCTTTTTCCTTTCAGAAGATCTTCAACCACTTCAAGAAATACCGCGCGGGACTTCTGGGTTTCGCGCTCGATACTCCCAAGTACCTCTACGACGCGACCAAGGCCGGGAAAGATATTCTCTTTGAGGGCGCGCAGGGAACGCTGCTGGACGTGGACCACGGGACCTATCCTTTTGTGACATCTTCGAACGCAACGGTGGGCGGGGCCATTACGGGTTCGGGAATCAGCCCGACCTTTATCGATCGCGTGATTGGCGTCACCAAGGCTTACACCACCCGTGTGGGGGAAGGTCCCTTCCCGACACAGTTTCCGCCGCGGCTCATGAAGTTGATTCAGACCAAGGGCGAGGAGTTCGGCGCCACGACGGGCCGCCCGCGCCGCTGCGGCTGGTTCGACGCGGTGATCGCGCGCCACGCGGTCCGCATCAACGGGCTTGATGAGTTGGCGATCATGAAGCTTGATATCCTGTCAGGACTTCCGGAGCTGAAGATCGCGACGGCCTACCGGGTGGGGGGCAAGATCACCCAGGATTATCCTCACGCGATTTTCGAGTTCTCCAAGGCCCAGCCGGTCTATGAAACATGGAAGGGCTGGGAAGAAGACATCACCCAGGTTCGTCGCTGGAGCCAATTGCCGGTGAACGCCCGCCGTTATCTGAAGCGCATCGAAGCTCTCATGGAAACCCCGATCAAGATCGTTTCGGTGGGCAGCAAACGCAATCAGACCATTTTCCTCTAGGATTCTGCCATGTCCAATCCTCCATGGTCAGAAAATTCAAAGGTTGATGGGACTAGTCCTGGCAGCCTTTTTTTAAAAAACTATTGAGGCCAGGACATGCCCCATCCTCCATCGTCAGAAAATTCAGAGGTTGATGGGACTAGTCCTGGCAGCCTTTTTTAAAAAAACTATTGAGGCCAGGACATGCCCCATCCTCCATTATCAGAAAATTCAAAGGTTGATGGGACTAGTCCTGGCAGCCTTTTTTTAAAAAACTATTGAGGTCAGGACATGCCCCATCCTCCATCGTCAGAAAATTCAGAGGTTGATGGGACTAGTCCTGGCAGCCTTTTTTTAAAAAACTATTGAGGCCAGGACATGCCAAATCCGATCCCTCAGCACGTTGCGATCATCATGGATGGCAACGGGCGTTGGGCGAAGAAACAGGGCCTTCTGAGAGTTCAGGGGCATGAGGTCGGCGTTCAGCGCATCGAAGAGATCATCCAGGCCGCCCGCGATAAAGGGATCCGCTATCTGACGCTGTACGCCTTCTCCAAGGAGAACTGGCGCCGCCCCAAAGACGAGGTCGCGTTCCTCATGGGACTTTTGTCCGCCTATCTGGACAAGAAGATCGAAGCCTTGATCAAGAATAACTGCGTCTTCAACGTGATCGGGGAGACCGGCGATCTTGCCGAGGTCTTGCAAAAAAAACTCGCCCAGGCGATGGAAAATTCCAGAAAGAACACGGGCCTTGTGGTGACCTTTGCGCTAAGCTACTCCAGTCGTCGGGAGATCTTGCGGGCGTGCCGGAAGATCGCGGAGCAGGCGGTTCGCGGTGAGATCCAGACTTCCGGGATCACCGAGGAAACGATCTCCGGGAATCTTTACACGGCTGGGATGCCGGATCCGGAGCTCTTGATCCGGACAAGCGGGGAGTTCCGGATCAGCAACTTCCTTTTGTGGCAGATCTCTTACGCCGAGCTTTATATCACCCAGAAATACTGGCCGGAATTCACCCGCGACGAATTCGAGAAGGCGCTGGAGGATTACAGGGGCCGCGAGCGCCGTTTCGGCGACACTTGCGCGGCCCCAGGAGGAAAAGCATGAATCAACTCGTGAAGCGGATCCTGATCTCGTCGGTTCTCATTCCCGTTTCCGTCGCGTCGATCTTTTACCTTCCGCACTGGTGTTTCTTTTTATTGGTGGAAGCCTTCATTCTGGCGGGGCTCAACGAGTTCTTTTCTCTCGCGGAGCAGAAGGGCCTTCTGGTCCACCGTGGCTTCGGGCTTTTCTTCGGCGCGCTCCTTCCTTTCTCCGCGTACTTGTCGCTTCAGCCCACCAATCTCCTCATGGTCATCGTGGCGCTGTTCATTTTCCTGTTCAACCGCCGCTCTCCGGACAAGACCATCACCAGCGTTTCCGTCAGCGTGTTCGGGATCATCTACGTGGCGTGGTTTTTTTCCTACCTCATCAAGATCAAGCTTTTGCCGGAAGGCTCGGCCTGGGTGGCCTACACGATCCTGACCGTGAAGGGCGGGGACATGGCCGCTTATTTCATCGGCAAGAAATTCGGGAAGACCAAACTCCTGGAGCATGTCAGCCCCAAGAAATCCATCGAGGGGGCGGTCGCCCAGATGTGCGCGACCATCGGCCTTTCGCTGGGCTCTGTTCTCTACCTGCATGTCGCCATGGTGCATCTGCTGATCCTGGGGATCGTGGTCGGGGCTTTGGCGCTTTTGGGGGATCTCGCGGAGAGTCTGATCAAACGGGACGCGGGCGTCAAGGATTCCGGGAATATCCCGGGCCTCGGCGGCATGCTCGACGTGATCGATAGCCTTCTTTTTACGGTCCCTTTCGTATATTTTTACCTGACCGTGATCCTGGGTCTTGAGAGGCTATGAAGTCTCTTTCGATTCTCGGTTCTACGGGCTCAGTGGGGGAGAATACCCTCCGAGTGGTCCGCATCCATCCGGAACGTTTCTCGGTTAAGGCTCTCGCGGTCAAACAAAATACCTCAAAACTTTACGAGCAGGCCCTCGAGTTCCGCCCCCGGGTGGTCTGTATCTATGATCCCCAAAAGGCCCGTGAGGCCGCCCCCCGGTTCAAGCGCCTGAAAATCCGCGTTGTCACCGGCGACGAAGGTCTTGAGGAAGTCGCGACGCTGGCCGGGGTCCAGGAAGTGATCTGCGCCATGGTCGGGGCTGCCGGACTGAAACCTATTTTTGCCGCGGTGCACGCTAAAAAGACCGTAGCGATCGCGAATAAAGAGCCGCTCGTGATGGCGGGAAAACTGTTGCTGGATCTGGCCCAAAAAGCCGGGGTCGCGGTCCTGCCGATCGACAGCGAACACTCCGCGCTCTGGCAATGCCTTGAAAAACACGATCCGGCTTTTATAAAAAGACTCATGATCACTTCCTCCGGGGGACCTTTCCGGCAAAGGAAGGGCTCTCTCGCGCGGATCACGCCCGCCCAGGCGCTGGATCACCCCAAATGGAAGATGGGCCCCAAGATCACGATCGATTCGGCGACCATGATGAATAAGGGCCTCGAGGTGATCGAGGCGGCGAATCTTTTCCATATTCCGGCCGGCAAGATCGAAGTCCTGGTTCATCCGGAAGCGATCGTGCATGCGCTGGTTGAGTACGTGGACGGCTGCCATCTCGCGCATCTCGGTGTCGCGGATATGCGCCTTCCGATCCAGTACGCCCTGAGCTATCCCGGACGGCTGGAGGATTCCTTGCCGCGTCTTGATCTAACCCAGTTGGCTTCGCTCCATTTTGAGAAACCGGACCGGAAGCGTTTTCCCTGTCTCGATCTGGGGTATACCGCTAGCAAGATCGGCGGGACGATGCCGGCGGTGCTCAATGCCGCCAATGAAGTCGCTGTCGAAGCCTTCTTGAGCGGGCGCGCCGGTTTCCTGGAGATCCCGCGGATCATCGAAAAGACCATGCGTTCGCATCGGCTTATTTATAAACCGGTCCTGGCCGATATCTTCGCGGCGGATGCCTGGGCTCGAGAGACCGCAGAGGAACTTTTATGAACTCCCTGATCTCGATCCTTCCGGCTCTGATCGTTTTTGGCATTCTCATCATCGTGCACGAATTTGGGCATTTTATCGCCTGTCGCTTCTCCAAAGTCCGCGTCGAGAAATTCTCGATCGGCTTCGGCCCCGAGCTTTTCCATTGGCAGTCCGGCGAAACGCGCTTCTCGGTCTCTCTTCTCCCGTTGGGGGGGTTCGTGAGCCCGGCCGGGGAGGAAGCCTCCAAGGTCGGCCCTGAAGGGCCGAAGCCCGGGGATTTCCTGGCGGCGCCCGTTCTTTCGCGGATTCTGATCGTTGTTTCCGGCGTGGCGATGAACTATGTTTTGGCGTTTGTGGTGTTCTGGGCCGTTTTTATGATCGGCCGTCCGATGCCGGGCACGGTGGTCGGTGGTTTTGTGAAGGGATATCCCGCCGAGGCCAGTCTCCTGAAAGCGAATGACAAGATCCTGAAGGTCAATGACCGGGCGGTTACGAACTGGAAGGACATCCTCGACCGCTTTGACGAAACGTCCGGCGCGATGATCAAGCTGAACATCGAACGGCCCGTCGCGAACGCCCAGCCGGAACTTTTAACGATCCAGATCAAGCCCAAGGTGGAAGACGCGCGGGATATGTTCGGCAAGGTTGCGCGCATGAAACGCGTCGGGATCACCCCCGATCCCAAAGTGTACGTGTCGGAGCGTTATGGGCCGGTTACGGCGCTTTCCAAAGCGTGGGAACTTGAGGCCTTTCAGACAGTGTTGACGCATAAGGCGCTTTTTTATCTCATGACGGGTCAGGTGTCCCCCAAGCATCTGATGGGGCCTCTGGGGATCATCCAGATCAGCGGGCAGGCCGCCAAGGCGGGGATCGCAGCGCTCCTGCAGCTTTTGGCGATCCTAAGCGTCTCCCTCGCGGTGATCAATTTGCTGCCTTTTCCTGCGCTTGACGGCGGTCATCTGGTGTTCCTGCTTTTCGAGTTTATCACCCGCCGGCGTATCAGCCCGGTGTGGCAGGAGAGGATCACGACAGGAGGTTTTTTCCTCCTTATGGCGCTCATGGTGTTCGTCCTTTATAATGACGCCGTCAATCTCTCGATCCTGGATAAAATTAAACATTTATTTCACTTAAAGTAGCCCGAGTTTTTAATCTTTGTCATGCCCGCGAGGGCGGCACTGGCTCTCATCAAGATTTTACTGAAAGCGAGTGTCGCACTAAGCGTCCGATTAATCTTTATCGGTTGCTCAGTGCGGAAATCCAGGGGCCTGGATCCCCGATAGAAGCACTCGGGGATGACAGCGACATACAACATGCGAGGTGCGAAACATGCGTTGGACACAGACTCTGATCCCCAGTCTCCGGAATATCCCCAAAGATGCCGAAGCCATCAGCCACCAGTTGGCGCTGCGTGCCGGCTTGATCCGCCAGCTTTCTTCCGGTGTTTATAGCTATCTGCCGCTTGGCTTCCGGACGCTTCTGAAGATCATCGGGATTATCCGTGAGGAGATGAACCGGGCCGGCGCTTCCGAAGTGCTGATGCCGGCGCTTCACCCCGCCGAGATCTGGAAAAAATCGGGGCGTTATGAAACACTCGGGGACGACAAGATCGCTTTCAAGAACCGGGCGGGCCACGAATTCGTGCTGGGCCCCACCCATGAGGAGATCATCACGGATCTTGTGGGAAATAGCATCAAGTCCTTTCGCGATCTGCCGCTCAATCTCTTTCAAATCCAGAACAAGTTCCGCGATGAGGCCCGCCCGCGTTTCGGCGTGATCCGCACCAAGGAATTTATCATGAAAGACGCTTACAGTTTCGATGTCGATGAAAAAGGCCTCGACGTGAATTATCAGAAGATGTACGAGGCGTACCAGCGTATTTTTATCCGTTGTGGTTTGAAGTTCCAGGTCGTAAACGCGGATACCGGCATGATGGGCGGCAAGATGAGCCAGGAATTCATGGTGATCTGTCCCTACGGGGAAGACCGCGTCGCGAGTTCCGAAGACGGTTATCTCGCGAGCCAGGATATCGCCACGCGCGGAAATCCGGACCTCAAGACTCCCGCGCCTCAGGTGTTGTGCCCCGAACTCTTTGACACTCCGAATCTCCGCACCATCGAGGAGATCTCGCATCGCTACAAGGTCCAGCCTTCGCATATGATCAAGACGCTTATTTTTATGGCGGATGGGAAACCTGTCGCTGCGCTCGTGACGGGGGACAGCGAGGTTAATGAGGGGAAACTCCGGAAACTGTTGGGCGCCAAGGAATTGCGCCAGGCGGACGGGCATGAGATCCTGGAAGCGACGGGAGCGCCGGTGGGATTTGCCGGGCCTGTGGGCCTCAAGATCCCGGCTTACGCGGATTGGGATATCGTCGGGATCGCGGACGCGGTCACCGGCGGGAATCAGAAGGACAAGCATATGAAGGGCGTCACCATCGGCCGTGATTTTACGCCGACAGCCACCGGAGACATCCGCTTTGTCAAAGATGGTGACCTTGCCCCCGACGGTAAAAGCAAACTGGCGCTTACGACCAGCATGGAGATCGGGCATATCTTCAAGCTAGGCACCCGGTATTCTGAATCCATTGGCGCGCATTTCCTGGATGAAAAGGGCGAGCGCAAGCCCGCGATCATGGGCTGCTACGGGATCGGCGTGAACCGTATTCTGGCCGCCACGATCGAACAGCATCACGATCTCAAGGGGATCAAGTGGCCCGAGGCTATTGCTCCTTACGCGATCGAGATCATCACCGTGAACCACGCCGACGAAAAAGTTCGCGCGGCTGCCGAGAAGATCTATGAAGAGCTCACAAGAGCGGGCAAAGACGTTCTTTTTGACGATCGTGACTGGGGCTTGGAGATCGGCGGTGAGCGGATCGCTGTGTAAGAATTGAGTTTCCTCGTAATCGGAATACCCGTCTCCATCG
>Ga0118677_10006788_pt1 | contig 19216 bp, 18 predicted proteins | sample AliMusrvi5mmetaG_FD_86154 | JGI IMG/M metagenome (GOLD analysis project Ga0118677, IMG submission 86154) | reverse complement strand
AGACAATTGTCCTCGCCCTTTTCAATATAGCAGTCAACTTTATCAACAACTTTTTTCAAGACGCGTATCGCTTCGAGCGGATAATCGCCGTTAGCTGTCTCGTCCGAGAGCCAGACATAGTCAGCGCCGTCAAAGATGGCATTGGCGATATCGGAAATCTCAGCTCTGGTCGGATAGGGCGACTTTGTCATATGTTTGAGCATCTGAGTCGCCACCACCACCGGTTTATTTTTTTGATTGCATTTTAGCACCATCATTTTTTGAACAATCGGAAGCTCTTCATAGGGTGTTTCGACACCGAGGTCGCCCCGCGCCACAATAACCATATCGGAAGCGTCGATAATCTCATCCAAATTCTGCAGTGCAATTCTTCGCTCGATTTTGGCCGCTACCTTAACTTTTTTGTCGCCGATAATGTCCTTGATTTTCCGAATATCGTCAGCTGAGCCGACAAAAGAGAGCGCCACGATATCGACACCGGCTTTGAGAGCAAATTTGAGATCACGGACATCTTTTTCGGTGACCGAGTCGGTCGTCAGTTTGGTTGTCGGCAAATTCAATGCTTTCCTCGGATAAATAACACCGCCGACGATAACCTTGGCTTTGAATTTGTGACTGTCCTGCCCCGCCTCAATAATTTCGAGCTCAATCATGCCCGATTCAATCAGCAAGGGATCGCCGACTCTGACATCGGCGTGAAGGTAAGGGTCATCAACGATAATTTCACCGGCCTTTTTTGCGCCACAGGGCAGAGTCACAAAGGTTAAAATATCGCCCTCTTTGACCTTGCGACCGCGTTTGGGAATATTTTCACCGATACGAATGACCGGCCCGCGCAGATCCTGCTGAACCAAAACATTGAGGCCGTGACTCTTGTTAATTTTACGGATCGTTTTGAGCCGACTTTTGTACTCATCATATGTGCAGTGGGCAAAATTGTTGCGCATGACTGCCATACCCGAGAGAGCCAATTTTTCGATCATTTCCGGTGTATCAGAGGTCGGTCCGATTGTTGCGATAATTTTTGTAGGCATGTTTTTAAGTTGTAAGTTGTAAGTAGTAAGTAGTAAGTTGTAAGTGACAAGCTATCACCTTAGCATTTATAGCGCACAAATACAATTCCGAAGTGTTTCTCCGACATTGGCAATTAGTTTCAATTCTTATTCGTATTACTCTTAAGTTCGAGACGGCTGAAAAAATAAAAGCCAAGGAAAAATGGCAACCAATAGAGCAAACCGCGATAAGCCAAAGTAATAACAGCCGCTTGCGGCACGGGCAAGCCAAAGGAGTGAAGAGTGGCGACCATGACCGTTTCGGCCACACCGACGCCCTGTGGCGTGATTGAGACGATTGTAAATAATAATCCCGCGACATAGCCGGCCAAAATAGCAAATAGATTGAAATGGCCGGTAAAAGCGAGGTAAATCAGAGCGAAAGTGACTAAATTTATCAGATGAGTACCAAGAGCAATGCAAAAACCGGGCAAAATCTTTCTGCTATTGCTTTTGAGATCGTTGCCCGCCTCGATAAAAACCGTCTCAATCTCCTTGAGATTCAGACCACGCTGGCCGGAAATACGAGCCAGCGTCTTCATTATCCAGAGGAAAACAACGCCAGGCGTTTTCTCCATTACGACCAGACGAATAGTATAAAATAAAACGACGGCCAAAATCAGGCTGAAAATCAGAAGCGTCACCTGCAAAAAATCATGTGGCTGGTGCTGGAGCAAGAGCGTTATGATTGTCAACCACGAAACGACCAAAAATGCCGTCAGCTCAAAAATAACGACAAAACCGATACCGATGCCGATGTTCAGAGGCGGGATATGACTCCGTTTTCCCTGCCGAACAAAAATCGCAACCTTGCCGACAGTGGAAATCGGCAGAGCGACATCGGTAAATTTGGAGGCGATATAAACCGAAAGAAGATTTCTGAAACCGAGACCGACATGGAAAAGAGAAAATATGGATTGAAGAAAAAAGGCATAAAAAGGATAAAAGAAAATCTGACAGATGACGGCAAGTGATATCCAGTACCAACGGCCGTCTGCCAACGCCGTCAAGATAGAAGTTGTCTGTGTGAAATGGGTCACAATCAGCCACAAAAAAACGATGGCCAAGATCCAAATCACCAATTTGCTCAATGAGGTTTTAGATTTTGTCATAATAAAAACAGCATTCAACATTTGTATATTTGTACTGAATTTGTAATTTGTAGAATTATCTTAACTTATTTAAATATACCAGATTGCCAAAAAGGTGCAAATGCGACCGGCCACATTTATTGCGTTGAAGTTTTTGCCATTTTGCTGTATGATTAGTCTCGTATTCGGAGGTCGTCTAATGGCCACCCTTCGCCCAGTCAGGGCTACGGAGTGGTAAGCAGGACAGCAGCCGGCGTTTATTTGTCGTAGCAGAAAGTTATTTTTTGGTATTCGGAGGTCGTCTAATGGTAGGACAGCAGCCTTTGAAGCTGTGAATCATGGTCCGATTCCATGCCTCCGAACCAAAAAATAACTTTCTAGCGATACGAAGGCGGAAAGCTGTGAATTATACCTGCCTATGGTGGGATCCGATTCCATGCCTCTAAACCAAGGAAAATCTAGTATGGGACTATACATTTTTTGTGTAACTTACACTGTGCTCGAACTGGTCAACCGTCGCACTATTTAATGTTTCCAAGGCGTTGAAACACGATCTATAGCGCAACCGTAAACTATCGGCTCAAGAGTCCGATATAACTCATGAAATTTTGGTATCGGCGCTCACCGGATGAAGCTGAATCGAAAGCTTCGCCCCAAAGATCGATAATGCCACCGCACACTGCCGGTATAGCCTTCATTCGTTGCGATGGATTTGATGTATATAAAATGATCGATTGACCACGAATCGCTTGACTTATATAATCGCTTTGAATCGGAATATTTTTAATCCTTTCGAAATTCATGTTTGCAAGATCATTTTGAGAAGTTATGCCGGCTGCTGAAAGTGAGTCTCGGATAATTATCTTTAGCTCCTCAGCGTTGGATGCAATAATTTCATGGCAGTAATCTTGATCACCGGCAATTCGGTTCATAACAGAACGATAGTCTGAACTAGAAGCATAGCTCTCAAGTAGCTCCAGAATTGCTTGGCCGGATATTTCATCACCTGCAGTCTGTTGCATACACTCTAATTTAAAGTTCATTCTTAAAAACTCTCGCGATGCGATAAAACGGTAAATATTCGGTTTGCTCAATAGCTTCTGGCGGAATTCTGCCCTGACTTGTTCTCGCGCAAGGCTCGGTTCTACGCCCAAAAGAGAGCCCATGAAAGCATAATATTTTTCCTGATCATCGACGCCAAAAAATTGCATGATAGTTTTGCCTGACCATTGCATACCGGCAATCGTATATTTGTCATTGGTAAATCTCAGATAGCTGCTGTAAACAAGTTTTGGATTTACCGTGAATAAATTTCTTACCCAATTTTTTGCTGATATTTCAATATTATCGCCAAATATCTCTGAGAGTAATTGAAGGTAGCCTTCGTATTTTTCCAGCCCCATGATTCGCTTCAGCTTGTCGTTTCCAATCCCTGTTTGGCCGGCAAGAGCTGACAGCCAATATGCGTCGTAATCACGCTCTTCTTTCGATGCAAAAATCAGGCCGGGCCTTTCCTTCACTTTATCATTAACTGTTTTTCTAGCTGTCTCCTCATATGAGCCATTCTCACTCAAATTATCAAGCCAACGGAAATATTCCGTTTCTGATTCGATTCCGTAATAGCGGAGAATATTTTCTCCCGTTAATGAGAAGATATTATTATTGCCCTGTAAATGAAAACTACGTCAGTACTTTAGTAAAAATTACACCTGAAAGTTAGGTTTTAACTGTAGCAGACTTAATAAATCGTTAATTCGCATTTTCGCTCTTTGAAAAATCGATAAATTCCTGATTGTTTGACAAAGGTCGGACACCTTCTCGATTGCAAAGGTGCATATCCTTGAAAAGATATTTTTGACCTTAGCCCAGACAAAGAAAGTAAAGGCCAGAAACACCAGATAGAAATGGCGAAGAATCGAAGCTGGTTTTCTCATCTGGAATCCTTCCAGATTGAGCTTGTCTTTCATCTTGCGGTAATTCTCATCGATGATCCAACGAGCCCGGTATTTGGCAATAACCTCATCGGCTGATGAACTAAAATCATTGCTCAAAAACATTTGGCCGTCCTGAATGATTAGCCGATACCTGCCCATATCTTTAACCGTAACCTTTTTATCGTAGCAAACGCCTGTTGTAGAGGAAGCTGTAACTAGGCTCCGTGCGTCCAGACGTTTGCCCCGATAAGAGAATACGCGATTAACTTTGGGGACAGAAACAAATAGTTTGTGATGTTTTTCAACTGCTCTTACAACCGACTTGGTTAGGTACCAGCTGTCAAAGGTGATGCAACCGCAGTCAAGTCCCAGAGCAAAGAATGAATCGACTTTCGAGATAGCCAGCTCCAGCTTGGTTTCTTCACCACTGTAATATGTTGAAGCGTGGCAAGGAAAGTTCTTGTGAGAATCGGCGTAGTGACTGGTCACAACGGTGAGACAGTTTTCATTTCTGCCGGTATTGCCACAATGTTGCCATGAGACGCCATCGGTATGTTTACCGTATTTGATAAATTGGGTATCGTCCAAAGCGAGGACTCCGTCAGATTTGGTTTTTGTGAATTTATGCTGATTCAAGAATGTCAGTCTCCGGTTATTCATTTCCTGCTCGTCCCAAGACAGAGAATCGCTAATGAAATGATGAACTTTCTCGTAGGAAATGTTGTGTTGGCGAGCTACCGATTCAAGGCTGAAGCGACCTTCCATTTCAAACAGACCGGAGAGATAGCTTGAGGCGATGGCTGAATGGATTGATTTGTCAAAGAACTTTTGAGTGAATTTGTCGATCGATTTCATAGTTTTGTTTTCATTTTTTAATCGAATAGCCGTTTGTTTAATCTGGAACAAGATAATGGTATCATAAGGGGAGAATTTTTACTAAAGTACTGTTAAAAATTTATCAAAAACATTCTACTTTGGCAAGAAGCAGGTTGCATTAAGTAATGTTTCTCTCACCTTAAACAAAGGCGAGGTGGTTTGTTTGGTCGGGCCAAGCGGTTCTGGGAAAAGTACGCTTCTGCGCTGCTTAGCCGGTCTTGAGGAGCCGGACAAAGGCGAGGTTGTGCTATTAGGCAATAATATTGCCGAGTATGACAAGGAGGCGATTGATTCGATTCGGGAAAATGTCAGTTTTGTATTTCAGGACTATAATCTCTGACCACATAAAACAGTAATGGAAAATATCATCTTTGCCCCCGTTTTAAAAAAGAGAATGACCGCTCAGAAAGCGAAGCAGATGGCGAGTGATCTTTTGAAACGATTTGATCTTTACGATAAAAAAGATGCGTATCCCGATTTTCTCTCAGGCGGGCAGAAACAGAGGGTCGCAATTATTCGAGCCTTGGCGATGCAACCGAAATTGCTATTGCTCGACGAGATTACTTCAGCGCTTGATCCGGAACTGATTTCTAGCGTCCTAAATTTAATTAAAGTATTAGCCAAAGAAGGCCAGTCAATGGTGGTGGTGACGCATCACTTAAAATTTGCTACCGAAATTGCCGACAAAATTATTTTTCTCGACGGTGGTAGTATTTTGCAAGAATCATCGGCGCGCGATTTTATTTATGCCCAAAACAACCCTCGCATCACTGATTTTCTCCAAACCTTTTCACTCAGTAAACAGGAAATAAATGTTTATGAAGGTCGTGATCAATTTCAAGCATTTCAACTTGGAACTCTAAAACGATTTAAAAAAGGTTCGTCGAAATATGTGGTCGGCTCGTCCGGCGATAGATGGTTTGAGACGATGGGCGATTTCTACGAGACCTATGAAAAAGAGCGAGTTGAAAAAGAAATCTCATGGCGGATGATTATGTATTCCGAATCGCCGAGAGATCGTGATTTGAGATTGCGCTATCCGAAATTAAATGATTATCGGTTGATTCCCAAACATCTGGAAAATCCGGCCAATTATTATGTCATTGAAGATGTGGTGGTCATCCAGATCTTTGGTAAAGAGGGTGATGAGCCGGCCATTATTGAAATTAAAAATAAGAATGTGGCCTTGTCATATATGAACTATTTCAATTTACTATGGGAGCAGAGCAGGCCGATAAATTAAAGTGGCTACTTTAAAGAACGACGAAATTACATCCGAAATAACAGATCCGGAATATATGTTCCTTCTTGGTCTCACCATATTATAGTTCAAACGTTATCCACAGCGTGAAATCAAAAAAGCAGTCAAACGTTTGACCGCTTTTTTGGGTAGATAAAAAAATAATCCCCGCTCCGCCTTTGACTTGGCGGAGCAGGGACGCGATATCGAAACGTGACTGCTCTGCTATGCACAATCAGGACGATAAGCAGAGATCTGGACGCCACGACCGGCCTCTGCGTGCGAGAGACCCTTGAGTTTAGCCATACGGCATTGGTCATCGTGAAACTCGCAATTGGCGAGCCCCTCTATTGCTCTTCCCCAGCACCCGAAGATAGTGCACCAGCCGTTTTCGCGTTTCCAACAAAACTCTTCTCGCATGCACAGACGGCATTCACCGATTTTTTTTCGGTGTTTGGCACAGCGCGGGCTATCGTCCTCCTCGGACTCGGCCGATGCAACTTTGCGTCGATGTAATGTCCGAAAGACCACTGAGGGGCAATCAGACTTAGTATTATTTCTGGGCATTTGTACCATTCCTCCTTGTTTTGTGCCATATAACTAAATATTATACACTGTAGAACGCATTTGTCAATGCGAGAGCATTTTTTTTAGGTATTGCCCCGTATATGAGTTCTTTATTTTCGCAATCTGTTCCGGCGTGCCGGTACCGATGATTTGGCCACCGCCATCCCCGCCCTCCGGCCCGAGATCGATGAGATGGTCGGCGCATTTGATTACGTCGAGATTGTGCTCAATCACCAAAACGGTGTTGCCCTTATCAACCAGAGCGGTCAATACACCGATCAGCTTTTTGACATCGTCAAAATGCAAGCCGGTCGTCGGCTCGTCTAAAATATAAAATGTCCGGCCGGTGCCGCGATGAGCCAGCTCTGTGGATAATTTTATCCGTTGGGCTTCTCCGCCGGAGAGTGTAGTGGCCGGCTGACCGAGACGGATATAGCCCAGGCCGACCTCGGAGATAACTCGCAGTTTCTGTTCGATTGCCGGAATATTTTTAAAGAAGGATAGCGCTTCATCCGTTGTCATATTCAGGACATCGGCAATGTTTTTACCTTTAAATCTGACTTCGAGCGCCTCAGCGTTGTAGCGGTGACCTTTGCACTCCTCGCAGGTAATATAGACATCGGGCAGAAAGTGCATTTCAATCTTGAGCACACCTTCACCACGGCATTTTTCGCAACGACCGCCCTTGACGTTAAAGGAGAAACGGCCGGATTTGTAGCCGCGAATTTTGGCTTCGGTCGTCTGAGCAAACAAATCTCTGATTAGCGTGAAAACGCCGGTATAGGTGGCCGGATTTGAGCGCGGTGTCTTACCGATCGGCGACTGATCGATATCGATTACTTTATTCAAGTTTTCCAGCCCCTCTATTTTCTCGAATTTACCCGGCTCCGTCCGAGCGCGATGGAATATTTTAGATAAATATTTGGCCAAAATATCATTGATCAGTGTCGATTTACCTGAGCCGGAAACGCCGGTAACGCAGGTAAATGTATTGAGTGGAATCTTAACATCGAGATTTTTCAGATTATTTTCGGTCGCACCAAAAATAGTTAGATATTGTCCGTTGCTGGGACGACGAAACTTTGGAATCGGGATTTTCATCTTGCCGGATAAATATTGTCCGGTGATTGAGCGCTTTGCCGATAAAATATCCTCCGGTTTGCCCTCGGCCACCACCTCACCGCCATGTTCGCCGGCGCCCGGTCCGATATCGATAACCCAGTCGGCCGATTTTATCGTTTCTTCGTCATGCTCGACCACAATCACGGTGTTGCCGATATCGCGTAAATTTCGAAGAGTCACAAGGAGCCGATCGTTGTCACGCTGATGCAAGCCGATTGAGGGCTCGTCCAATATATATAGTACGCCCATCAGTCCGGAGCCAATCTGGGTGGCCAAGCGAATTCGTTGCGCTTCCCCGCCGGCCAGGGTGGCGGCATTTCGATCAATCGTCAGATACGACAAACCGACATTGACAAGAAATTGCAGCCGTTGCCTGATCTCTTTGATAATTAATCCGGCGATTTGATTTTGTTCATCGCTTAATTTTTGACTCAAGCCGGCGAAAAATTTATCGCAATCCTCAATCGTCAGAGCCGAGACCTCGGAGATATTCTTGCCATCGATTTTGACACCCAAAATTTCCTTCTTCAGGCGAGCGCCGCCACAGGCCGGACAAGTTTTTATCACCATGTATTTTTCAATCTCTTTTTTGACATAGTCAGATTCGGTTTCTTTGTAGCGGCGGGTCAGATTTGGTATGACACCTTCATACTCTGTCTGGTAACCACCAATATTATAAACTTCATCGCCGGTGCCGTAGAGAATAAGATTTAGATCATCTTTTGACAATTTTGAAATCGGTACATTTAAGTCGACGCCGTGTTTTTTAGCCGCCGCTTCAAGCATCCGGAAATACCAGCCGGAGTGAGCAATGTTGCGAGACCAAGGTCGGATCGCTCCCTCATTTATAGTCAAGCGAGGATTTGGTAAAATCAAATGCGCTTCAATCTCCTGCCTGATACCTAGCCCCTGACAGGTCCGGCAAGCGCCATGGGGAGAATTAAATGAAAACGAACGAGGCGCAATTTCCGGCATTGAAATATTGCACTCCGGACAGGCAAAATTTTCCGAGTAATTCAAATCTTTATTCAACTCAAAATCATACAATGTCATACTTCCGGTAGCTTCTTTGAGCGCCTTTTCAATCGAATCGTAGAGTCGGCTCTTGGTGCTTTCATCGACATTGTCCGGTTCCAAAATGAGACGATCAACCACGATATCGATGTTGTGTTTGATATTTTTATCCATATCTTTGGTCTCGGCTTCTTCCAAATCCATAATTGTGCCGTCTACTCTGACCCTGATAAATCCGGCTTTGCGGATTTGAGCAAGGGTATCTTTGTGCTCGCCCTTTTTATCAGAAACAAGCGGTGAAAGAACGGCTACTCGTCTGGTTTTAAGCGAATTTTTAATAATCGAATCAGTGATCTGACCGACCGTTTGCTTTGCCACAGCCCGACCGCAGTTTGGACAGTGAATTGTACCGACACGGGCAAAAAGGAGACGAAAATAGTCGTAAATCTCAGTTATTGTGCCGACAGTCGAACGAGGATTGCGTGAAGCCGACTTCTGGTCAATTGAGATGGCCGGCGAGAGACCCTCGATGCGATCGACATCCGGTTTTTCCATAACACCCAAAAACTGCCGTGCGTATGAGGAGAGCGATTCAACATATTTGCGCTGACCCTCGGCATAGATCGTGTCAAAGGCGAGCGACGATTTGCCGCTACCGGAGAGCCCGGTAATGACAACAAATTTATCCCGCGGAATTTCAAGCGAGATATTTTTCAAATTATGCTCTCTGGCACCGATTATCTTGATTGAATTCATATTCGTTATTGTAAAAATATATAGTATTTCTTCTCCTTTATAAGGAGAAGTTAGATGAGGTTTAATAGTATTTTGTAACCTTATCCGTCCTCTCCTTGTAAAGGAGAGGGGGCTGACCAAACCTCACCCTGCCTCTTCCTTCGGTTACGCTCAGGACAGGCTCTTGTAAAGGAGAGGAGCAAATCCGACAAATTGTATCACCTTTGTCAATCTCAATCAATGGTCAGTTGCCCTCTTTATTTTATTTCGCATTGTGCTACTATTAAATCTAACAAGATAAATAAATAATTAATTTTGGAGTGATTATGGAAACAAGTGTCGACACAATCATCGGCATCAACGTGACCCTCAAAGGCAACCTTTACAACAAAGGGGCGATTGAGGTCAATGGCAATGTCGAGGGGGAAATTAAAAGCGATGAGAATATTATCATCGGCGAGACGGCTATGATCAAGGGCCCGGTCGTTGCTAAAAAGATTGAGATCTCAGGCGAAGTTAGAGGATTAGTCGAGGCCTCCGAAAAATTGGAGCTAAACGCCACCAGCAAAGTCATCGGCGACATCAACACCAAAAGCTTGATTATCAAAGAGGGCGCCACTTTTGTCGGAAAAAGTTTAATGAACGGTACTGCCAGCCCTGCCGCTGAGACAAAGGAAGAGAAAGCCGAGGAGCCCAAAGAAGCAGAAAAGCAGAGTAGCAGGGAAGCAGAGGACGTCGATAAACCGGCCGAGGAAAAGACCGACAAAATGGGCTTCTTCAGCAAAAAATAGTTTGGCGTAACGAGTTTTTAATTTTCTAACTCTAATTTAAAAAATTGGGATTTGTGGTTTGAGATTTGATTAGAAATTAGAAATTAAAAATTAGAAATTATATAGCATGTACTATTATATATTTGACTTAAAAAAATGCCAAAAACGCTCACAAGTTGAAGAAATAAAAAATTACCTGTCGGTTCTCGGCATTTCCGGTGAATTTGTTTATCCTTCAGCCGCTTATAATGTATCCGAGCTTGTCGAGCTAGGGCTGAGCAAAAAATACAACACGATTGTCGGCATCGGCGGTGATGAAATCGCCAATAAAATTGCGGCCGGACTGGTCGGACGAAGCGAGGCAATGGGCTTGATACCGATCGAAGCTTCTCTCGACTTGATGCAACTGATCGGCGCAAAAAATTGGCGCGAAGGGGCCGACAATTTGCGTTACCGCCGTATCGCCGAAATGTTTATCGGCCAGACCGCAAATGGCGGCGCTTTCCTGACCAGTCTCGAGCTGAATGTGAGTGTCCCGACTGAGATTACGATTGAATTCAAAGACTATATTGTCCAAGCCAGAGTTACCAAGCTTCTGATCACTAATTTTCACACTGAAATTAAAAAAATCGGGTCGGAGTATCTTGACGTCGTTTTTCAGAGCATCGCCCGTAAAGGCAAATCGGTTTGGACCTCCGTTTCCAGTTTTCTCGGTTTTGATAAAAACGAGACTCAATCACTCTCCATTTTCCGCGCCCGTTCGCTCCGGCTTTTCACTAATTCGCAAATCGCTTTAAAATCAGGCACCGATGTCGTCGCCCGCACGCCTCAGCTGGTTGAAATCAGCGACGCCAAGCTACGATTGATTGTGAACAGAAAAAACTTTAGTTAATTTCTAATTTTTATTCAATTTTAAATAATTAATCAATTCTCAGAAATAAACTCCGCTGTTGTTTAGAAATTAAAAATTAGAAATTGTTGTGTAGCTAAAGGAGGGTTCATGAGTTACGCTTGGTATATTATTGCCGTTCTGGCCTTGGTTGTTTTTGTTTGGCGTAAGGATCTGCGACATAAAATGCTGTTCTCCGGTTTACTGACTCTGCCAATCCTTTTTATCAAACCCATTATCGCCACCGATTTTAGCGATGTGGCTCGAGCAGACGGCGGTGTTTGGCTTTTTGTCTTAAACCGCGCCATTATCAGCTTCTCATTCGGCGTTTTGGCCTCAGCCCTTTATGAAATATTTTTTCACAAACACATTACCCCGATTCACCACCCTCACCGACCAAGATTACTTTATCTTCTGGCCGGTCCGATTCTTTTTTTCCTGCTCTACTATCTTTTGCCTTTGCCGGTCGTAACCGCTCTGATAATCTCACTCCTGATCGATATCATCATGCTGGCCGTAATCCGTTTTGATCTGATTTGGGATGTCATTTTTTCCGGCACCATTATGGGCGTCCTTTATCTGATAATTTTTACGGTTGCCTTTGGCTCTCTGCCGGGCGATCTCAACAATCTCTGGTTCTCAAATCAACTTTCCGGTGCTAATGTTTTTTCTCTACCGATCGAAGAGTTGGCTTGCGTCGCTTTATTTGGCGCTTTATTTGGTCCGCTATATATCGCAATCAAGGATTTTCGTGAACGATAATCTCGCCTATCAACCGAGCCAACCAAAATCTTTATTCGGCCGGTTTTTTCTGGTAATTTTGATTGTCGCCGGTATCGCCGGGCTCGCCCTTCTGGTGCCTCCTTTTGCCATGAGCAAATCGCCGGCCACCTCGGCCACAAATGTCTCTCTCTCCGGCAAAATCTCGATTACCTTCGACCTGCCTCTGCGTCGTACCGCTTTGTCTTTTGATATTTCGCCGAAGACAGAGGGGGCACTTACTTATTCAAATTTAATCTTTGACAAGCATTTGGCCAGAACGATCGTTTATACGCCACAGAGTAATTTGATGCCGAATACCGATTACACTGTCACAATTAGCGGCATTGAAAGCTATTACAATCCATTTCACAAAAGCAATGTCTTGATTTACAAATTTCACAGCCAAACCTTGCCCTCGATCGCCAAAGCCAATTTGACCGAAGGCCAAAAAAACGTCCCGATCTGCGATCCGATAGACTTGACTTTGAAAGGATCAAACCAAAATCAGGTCGATTTTAATTTCGATTTTTCACCCAAAGTTGAATTTACAGAGACGCTATCGGCTGACTTTAAAAAATATACGCTCACCCCCACTAATTGTTTGTCACAGGGAACGGCTTATACGCTGACCGCTGACCGTATCATCAAATCGGGGAGTGGCGATGATTTGAAATACCAGCTCAGCTTTTCAACCAGCTCCGCTCCCGATGTCAAAAGCTATTCGCCGACCGGGGATGCCGTCCTCGTAAATAGTACAAAATGGTTGATCGAGTTTGCCGTACCGATGAACAAAAGTGACGTCACAAACAAAATTTTGATTTCACCTGCAACAGCCGGCCTGTGGTCATGGCCTAGTGAGACCGAACTTGATTTTACAGCCAACCAAAATTTGAAATATAACACAAAGTATGACATCCTCATACCAAAAGGGGCCAAGGATGCCGGCCGCGGTTTTGTCAGTGACGATATCCATTTAGCTTTTAAAACAATCGGGGCGGCCGCCATCAGTGTTTTTTCGCCGGCCAATGGCGCCATCAATATCCCCGTCGATTCAGTCGCATCCATCACTTTCAATCAGACCGTTGATAAACAATCAGCCGAATCTAAAGTCCGACTATCCCCCGCAACCGAAGTAAATTATTCGTGGAACGGAAATAAACTGACATTAATGCCAAAGAGTCCTTTGGCTAAAAGCACCGATTACAAAATATTAGTGGATGCCGGTGTCAAAAGCATTTCCGGCACAAATTCCGTTTCCAATTATCAGAGCGGTTTCCGAACAGTCGAAAATCAGGTTTTGCTAGACATCGCCCAGGATTATCAGGACAAAGCTCTTTCCTGTGAAGCCGCCTCGCTTAAAATGGCGCTGACCTACCGCAGTCTATCAGTAACTGAAACGAATATTATGGACATCGTCGGCTTTGATCCGACAGTGCACAGCGGCAATGTCTGGGGCAACCCGAATGTTGCTTTTGTCGGCGACATCAATGGCAAACAGGATACCTCCGGCTACGGTGTTTATTGGGATCCGATTGCCAAAGCGGCCGATTATTACCGCCCCGGCTCTACCGCTTTTAGCGGCGGCAATATCGCCACTCTGACCGACGCTCTCTCCGCCGGTAACCCGGTCATTATCTGGGGCACTTTTGGCTCGAGCGCCTCTGCCGATACTTGGCAAACGCCGGACGGGAAAACTATTTCCGCCTGGAAGGGCGAGCATGCCCGTCTTTTGACCGGATACAAGGGCAGTTCGACCGATCCGACCACATTTTATTTAAACGATCCGATTGCCGGTAAAATCACATGGACCAAAGCGACCATGCTGGATAATTGGGGACGGTTTAACAATAGCGGAGTCATCGTGAAGTAGCAGACACAAATTCTTAATTATTAATTTTAGGACTTACGCGCTTGATGTCATTCCCGCCCCCGATCAGGTCGAGGGTAAACTCCGGCGGGAATCCAGTCAAGTAATATCTGGATCCCAAATCTAATGCAGATCCCTCGGTTTCATTCGGGACGACTTCGTCGGTTTGGGATGACGCAAAAATAGTGAAACGCGTAAGTCCTAAATTTCTAATTTTTATTCAATTCTTAATTTTTAATGTTTAGAAATTAGAGTTTAAAAATTGATTAGAAATTAGAAATTCTTACGCTTCACCGATTTAATGGTGTATAATACAAATATGAAGTACGTTCGGAAAAAAAGATTTTACACAAGAATTATCATCTGGCTGGTTGCCGGCCTTATTTTCATAACCCCGTTTGCATTTTATGCTAGCCGTCTGATTCAGATTGAAGAAGAAAAGGCGGCCGCACCGACCGGCCTGGAGTATGTCGCTAATAAATCGACCGATCCATCGGTTAGTGGCAATCCGGTGGCAGAGCCAACCGTTAGCCAACCTTTGCCGGACAAAGTTTTTATTCAAGTCCCCTTTACTACCCAAGCGCCGCTCGTCAACTGGGATGCGCTTCACGAAGAGGCCTGCGAAGAAGCCAGCTTGATTATGTATAAACATTTTTTGGATGGCTCGGTTATCGCCTCCCCCCAATCGGCCGATAATGAGATCCAAAGCATGGTAGCATGGGAAAATCAAAACGGCTACGGCCTCGATCTGACTGTCGAGCAGACAAATCAAATGGCCAAAGATTATCTCGGTCTCAATAACGGGCGTGTTGAAACCAATATTTCGCTTGATAATATCAAGGCCGAGCTTGCCTCCGGCCGTCCTGTCCTTGTCCCCGCCGCCGGCAAAGTTTTAGCAAATCCAAATTTTACAGACGGCGGTCCCAACTATCACAATTTGCTGATTGTCGGCTACGATAAAGACGGTTTCATCACCAATGATCCCGGCACCCGCAAGGGCGAGGGCTTTCGCTACACTTTTGACAATCTTTTCACCGCCATTCACAATTGGGACGCCACAAATATTTTAAATGGACCAAAAGCATATCTGGTGTTTGATAAATAATTTGACATTTTCCATGATAGTGATAATATTGACTCAATGATTACTTCTAATTTAAACCTAAACAGCTGGTGGATCGTCCAACCTCTCGGGCAGTGATTTTAGAGTAAGTAAATATTTGAATTTGATAATTATTGCCCGAAAGGGCATTTTTTTATGTACAATTTTTTATTTTTAAACCGTGGCACGAATCGTTGGCGAAGCTTTCACGCTCTGTGAGATTTTTTAATATATAAATTTAAGGAAATAATCATTATGAAAAAAGGATATTTTGGAAAATTTGGCGGACAATTTGTGCCGCCGGAGCTAAAATCGGCTCTCGACGAAGTCGAAAAGGAATTCAATAAGGCAAAAAGAGACAAATCATTCAAAAGGGAATATTTGGAACTGATGCGCGATTACATCGGACGGCCTTCGCCGGTTTATTACGCCAAAAATTTGAGTGAGAAACTCGGCGGTGCCAAAATTTATTTGAAGCGTGAGGATTTAAATCACACCGGTGCTCACAAAATCAATCACTGTATCGGCGAGGCCTTGCTGGCCAAACGGATGGGCAAAAAGAAACTGCTGGCCGAAACCGGCGCCGGTCAGCATGGCGTCGCACTGGCAACGGCAGCGGCGTTGATGGGTCTTGAATGCGAAATCCATATGGGTGAAATTGACATCGTCAAACAAGAGTCAAATGTGATGCGGATGAAATTGCTCGGCGCCAAAATTGTTGAAGTCAAATCTGGCGGAAGATGTCTTAAAGACGCGGTTGACAGCGCTTTCACGGCTTACATGAAAAGTTACAAAAACACTTTTTTCGGCATCGGTTCGGTCGTCGGGCCACACCCTTATCCGACATTGGTGAAATATTTTCAGAGAATTGTCGGGCAGGAGGCGCGCCGGCAAATTATTGCCAACACCGATCGTTTGCCCGATTATGTTGTGGCCTGTGTCGGCGGCGGATCAAACGCCATCGGCATTTTTCAGGGCTTTTTGAAGGACAATATCAAATTGGTCGGCGTCGAGCCAAGCGGCAAAAGTTTTAAACCGGGCGACAACGCCGCCACACTGACTCTGGGCAAACCGGGTATAATCCATGGTATGTTTACCTATCTTTTGCAGGATGAAACGGGCGAGCCGCTACCAGTTCACTCGGTCGCCTCCGGCTTGGATTATCCGGGCGTCGGACCGGAACATTCATATTTCAAAGATATGAAAAAAGTTAAATATGAAGTGGCAAGCGACAAAGAGGCGGTCAACGCATTTTATGAGCTATCTCGGCTGGAGGGAATAATTCCGGCGTTAGAATCGGCTCACGCTGTCGCTTACGCCATGAAACTGGCGCCGACTTTACCGAGAAATAAAATAATTCTGGTGAATCTGTCCGGTCGCGGCGACAAAGACGCGGAGTATGTGATGGAAAATTATAAAAACTAATTCGTCCAACAAAAATACCCCTGCTCCGCCAGTCGGCGGATGCGGGGGCTTTTTGGAATCGAGTAGAATAGAACTATTTTTTACTTTTTGATCTGAGCCAGAGACTTTTGGCCCAGCCGATTGTCAGAGTTGAAATCAAAAATCCGAGTGTCGGAACGATTGCATTTATGAGCGGTCTATTTACATCCAAATAATACATGTAGATGGTGATCAAAACGTAGGTCACCAGCGCCACCAAAACTTTCCGTATAGAGCTGGTCTCCCAGGCTTTATCGGCCTCGACCTTACGGTTGCGCTCCTTGATAATTCCAATTTCTTTCTCTAGTTTTTCAATCCTCTCTTCCATATAATCCCCGCCTGCTTCCATCCCATAGGGCTTGCTTTGGGCATAGCCGAATAGGTAGAAAACCGGTTAATTTATAAATTTATTCGAGCGGCGTAGTTAAAAGCATAAAAATATTTCTCAAAAAACTCCGGCGTTGAATCGTAGGAATTTGCAAAATTAAAATCAGTCCAGAGTTCGCGCAAATATAATAATTCTTTTAATCGCGATCTATTCTTTTTGTCCTGGATTGTGAAGTCAACCAGCTCCAGCGACCGAAAAAAAGCATCCTGCCCCAGTTTCTTGTCTTTCTTCCGCCAGTTTATTGTCCGAAAAACCTCACTGCCGATGTTAGCCATTTGATTGATAAAATCAAATCTATTCCAACGGCCGGATTCCGCATATTCCTGATGCCAGTAGTTCATTTCTCCACCAATTCATCGACAATTCTGATAATTTTTTCTTGAATTTTTTTATCTTGTACGGAGCGAGAGAGATTGCCCTGACTTGGCCGTAGATTGATCATAGAATCAAACTCAATAAAACCATCTTCGCCAAAATTATCAGGGTAAAGATTGATGCCCCAAAGATCGTTCTGCTTTGAGCCTTCCTCTAGAAGCAACTGCTCCTCGTCGACGTGCATTTCGGCATCAACAGCCATAATCCCCTGCCGGATATCGACAACGGCCTTGACCAAACCGCCGAACATCTTCTGCGACATTGGACTTAGCTCAGTCAGACTAATTTTATCTTTTACAATCTTCATTATCCTCAATATATGTTAAAAGCAACAGCCGAATCAAGAGCAGAGATCCAAAAAATCTTATTCTGAATATTTCTCCATCAGCTTTATTTCTTTCTCGGACGGCTTTCGGCATCCACAACTTTTTACATGTTCGATATGCCAAACCGCCCGCTCTTTTTCGGTCGGTTTTTCCGGCATTCTATTTGCCAAGTGCCACTCCCTGTTAATATGGCCCATATTTAAATCTCGACTACTTTTCGCTTGACCAGAGACCATGCAGGTTGCAATAAGCCCGAGCAGTCCAGCTTTTGGGTGCGATATTAAAGATCGCCTCCGGCTTATCCCCCGCTTTGAGATATTGACGGTCGACTTTACCCTCGACGATGATCTCAATCCATTCAATCAGGTGCTCCTCGGTCATCGGATGCGGCACTTCGCCGACATTGATGATGATTTTACCCTCTGAAATTTCCGCGACCGGTACGTGTTTCTCTTTTGCCGCGTCAACCGTATTTTCCGTCATCTCTTTCATCGGTTGTCCACAGCAAACCAGCGTACCGCCAGCCTCGCCTACGATTTCGACCGTATTACCACAAACCTCGCATTTGTATATCGCGTTTTTCATTGTCATCTTTCTCCTCAAATTTAGGCTGTTTTGTCGTATTTTTCGACAAAACTCTTGATCGCATCGACATTTTCCAGGACCAGCTTGGCCTTTTTGACTCCGAACTGAAAAGGATATTGGTCATCCTCCGAGTTTTTGATCACAATCATCTTGTTCCCCTTGAACTCCGACTCCTCTACAATCGACATAACAGATCCTCCGCTAATTTATTAATTAATATTATAATATCAGAGAAAAATAATCTTTAACAGTGAAGGCGACAGTTCAAAATGGAATTTAAAGCCCTGCTTTTGACAATAGGATCATTTTCATTTATAATTCTGGAAAATCTGTTCGTCGAGAGGAGAATTAGATGTGGCTATCTATTATTTTGGTAATTTCGTTTATTGCCATCGTTATTACGATCACATGTTTTGTCCGCCACAAGGCATTCGCAGAAAGTATGGCCGAAGTCCCCTTTGAGTTCATAAGGGGCGATGCCATCACTCACTACACTAAGCGGCCGAGAGACCGGCGTCTGCTCAAAAAGATCCGTCAATCAGCTGGCGAAGGACCATTCTGGGTATACTCTGCCATTTCCGCACCCGTAGAGGACACTGAGCCAACTCAGTATGAACAAAATGTCTCTCTCCAGAGAGACTGTCCGACCGATAAAGGAACTATCACTCAGATTCTTACAGAGGAAGGATGGATATCTGCCGATGTTGACATCAACGGAGCGATGGTCGTCCTTCCGACAGCTTTACTATACATCCCCGGATGGCTGTTCATTTGATTATCTGTTTGTTTCAGCCCTCGCTCTTGGCATTTTCGTTTGCCAAGAGCGCTTTTTTTAGGACTTACGCGCTTGATGTCATTCCCGCCCCCGATCAGGTCGAGGGTAAACTCCGGCGGGAATCCAGACAAATAATATCTGGATCCCAAATCTAATGCAGATCCCTCGGTTTCATTCGGGACGACTTCGTCGGTTTGGGATGACGCAAAAATAGTGAAACGCGTAAGTCCTATTTTTATTCAAAATTAATATACGTGGTAGTTCCATAGACTTATTACGAATTAATATTGCTGGCTCCCAGAC
>Ga0118677_10006785_pt1 | contig 19219 bp, 17 predicted proteins | sample AliMusrvi5mmetaG_FD_86154 | JGI IMG/M metagenome (GOLD analysis project Ga0118677, IMG submission 86154) | reverse complement strand
CACTCTCCAGGTCAACACGGTATGACTTCCGCGGGCACTTATTGGGTTCACCTGCCGTGCTCCCTGGTCGAGGAACACTTTATACGCGGGGGCATTCAAGACGCCGGGCGGCAACAGATCGGGCAGCACGCCGAGTTCGACCATCTCGCGCTCAACCACTTCCGGCGGCTGGGTGACGCAGACCGCAACGGTCTCGCGCTTTCTGATTTCGTTCTTGAAGATGCGGAGCGCCTCATCGAGCGTGGTCACCAGAAAATCGACGACGCCATCGCGAATCGCTTGTCTCTGACGGGCGACGTCTGCCGAAGCCGCCAGGGTCGCTACGCCTGCAATATTGCCGGCCACAACCAGGGCGCTGCCCGGTTCATCGAGTTCCCCGGCATAGAGCAGGCTCCCGCCCAGGCCAGACTGTTGGTCAATACCAGGATGACTGTTCGCAAATTGAATCAGGCCCGCATACAGCCAGTCGACCGTAGCGGGAAAAGAAGGAAGAGATTGAGCGTCGATGGTCATCGAATTCACTCCATGTGGCCGGCTCGCGACGGAGAGGGTTCTTTGAATCTCCGATCCGTGGGGATTGAGAGCAGCATTGGGCGAAGTCGAGAGACCTGCGGCAGTGCCGGAACACAGGCTCTTCGCTCTGCCCATAATCTCAGATTTTGTCGCGGCTTTAATGTTCAAAAGGATACACCTTTATGGTTTGACTTGAGGGTCAATATTCCTAAGACCTGAGGGTCAACATTGCTAAGTTGATTTCTACAATCTAACTTGCTCAGAAGTTACCATGCGGAATAAGGTTGCCCGTCGGAGCCGGTATCTTGCGAGCCCGAGTGGACATCGTCGATGCCGGGGTCGGTCTGATCAACTGAGCTGAGCATGTCGCTTGTATTGGTCACCCATGAATCTTTGCTTCGCGTCATCGGGTCTTCTGGAATGGCCTTCAAGTACCCGTCCTGAATCAGGTCTTCAAGCGCCTGAGGCGCTTTCTGCTTGTCTGCCGTGTAGGAATCGATGGCGGTGCGCAACACATGCAAATCCTCTTTGAGCACGGCTTCCCTGGCTTGCTTGAGCGCGCCCACAAAGCTGGGAATGGCCAGTGTGGCCAGTACGCCAATGATGGCCATCACGATCATCAACTCGACCAGCGTGAAGCCCGAGTTATTTTTCCTGTTCACGCCCATAAGCCCTCGACATGACACTTAAATGAATAAATCGTCATCTTGCAGTTACCACGTGGAATACTTGGTGCCGTCCATCCCTGTGCCCAGGGATTTTGAATACACGTCGAAAACGCTGTCGCCACTGTAAGAGTCAGAAGTGGGATCGTCTTTCATCGAGCGCAAACCCCACTCGGCTTTTCCGGTCATTGGATCCACCGGAATGCGGCGCAGAAACCTGACTTTCTTGGTTTGAACCTCAACGCCGTCAACCAGCGTTTGCAGGTCGGGCGGATAATTCTGACTGTCGAGTTTGGTCTGGAACGCACCCTTGTCGGCCGCGTCCTTGTAGTGGTCGATTGCATCGCGCATCTCCCACAGGTCCCGGCGCAGTTCCCGCTCTTTTTCCCTTTTGATCTTGAACTTCGCCAGGGGCACGGCCGCAGAGGCGAGGATTGCCAGGATGGTCACGGTGACGATGAGCTCAACCAGCGTGAGGCCGCGCTCCTGTTTGCGGCGCATGCGGATTGGCTTCCTGGCACTCATCTCGATTTCTCCCTACCTGACTACGATGCTGGCGGGCGTCCCTTTTGTGGGCACCTGCTGCTGCGCGCTGTTCACCGCTCCGGCCCTGAGGATGGTGAGAGCGTTCTCGCCCGCAGCCTTGGCCTGGAAACTAAGGACGCAGACGACGCCCGAACCGCTCACCCCGTTGACGCCCGGCGGGCGCGAGGCATTGATGGTAATCAAGCCCGGGCCGTCGTCCCGGTGGACCAATGCCACTGCCTGGGCGTCGCGGGCAAGAAAGTCTCCGCTCTCGACGGTGACCAGCGAGAGCCTGGAGGGATCGTACTGAATTTGAACCGGCACCGAAGCGATATCGACACCGCCGCTGAGCATGAGAGGGACCTTGAATGTGGAACCCGCGGCGAGAGCAACAGCGGGGGGCGTGAGTGTAAGGGTCACATTGCCTGCCGCGGCATCCGGATGCTGCGTGGCGGCCTGTTGCGCGGCGACAGCGGCCGCACTGCCGTTTCCTTCAGCAGCCGCACGCAGCTGGGCAAGCGCCGCTGGAAGAGCGGCCTGCGCGGATTGGCCAGGCACCGCGCCAACGCTTGACTGTGGTGCGGGAGCTGGGCGAACCGGAGGCGGCGCGGGAGTGAATCCCGGGCCATCCGGCGACACGTGACGCAATTCAATCGATTGGCCAACCCCAGTGTCGATGGTGCGCAGGTTCACCGGATCGAGAATCTGCGAGCGAACAATATGCGGGACCATGAGGAACACCACTTCGCTGTCGGTGATGGTGTGGTCCTTGGAACCGAACAGGTACTTGAGGATGGGAATTTGCCCGAGCCCCGGAATGCCGCTCCAGCTTACCTGGTCCTGCTTGTCGAGAATGCCGCCGAGGATATTGGCCTCGCCCTCGCGCAGCCGCACGGTTTGCTCGCTGGTCTTCTGAGCGATGATGGGCTCGGTGACGCCGCTGATAGTGACAGAACCGCTTTGCGAGGTCACTTCAATCTTGATCTTCAGCGTCACATCGTGATTGAAGTGGACGGTGGGCGTAATCTCGATATTCACACCCACATCCTGATACTGGAACTGGGTCTGTACCCCGATGCCGAGTCCACCCACGCCGCCTACGCCGCCCAACCCGCCCCCGCCATAAGAGCCGGTGGCAATGGGAATGCGCTGGCCGATCTTCATAGTGGCCTTCTGCGAGTCGGTGGCCCGTATGCGCGGATTCTGCAGAATCTTGGTATTGGCGTCAGTGAGCAGCATGTTGGCCGTGGCTGAGCCGATGGTCACCGCAAAATCCGAAGCTTTGAGATGGGCCAGGCTATACAGGGTAGGCGTACTGGTGCTGCTGGTAGTTGACGTTGTGCTGGTAGTGGAAGTGGAGGTAGTGGAGGCGCTGGAATTGGTGATGGCCACGCTCGCGCTGGAGGGCCATGAAATTCCCAGGTTCTTCTCCCAGTTTTTGTTTACTTCGAGGACTGCAATATCCACGACAACTTCAGGCCGCGCCTTATCCAGATCGTTGACCAGTTTTTGCGCCAGCAGCAACTCGTCTGGAGTGGCCCGCATCACGATGGCATTCTGGCTGGCAACGCCGTATACCTTTGCGTTGGGCAGTACGTTGCGCAAAGCCGTCTGTACATCGTTCATGTCGTTTTGTTGCCAGGCGTTGGTGAGGTAAAAGGTCTCCACCGCCTGCTCGTCAAGCTCGGTCCGCTTGGCGCGCGTGTTCTGTGCCACAAACACGGTATTACTGGTGACTGGGCGCCAAAAGGTGTTGGACATGGTGCCGACAATACGCAGCGCGTCAAGCAGCGAAACGTTGTTCAGGTCCACCTGGATGCGCTTGGAGGTAAAGTCCGGGTCAAAGAGAATATTGACGCCAGCTGCCTTGCCCACCGCCTGATACACCACCTTTGCGTCTTCGGTCATGTGCAAGGTAAGCGGCTCGTTGGTCATGGGCCTCAAAGATGCCGGAGACCCCATCGAATCGATCTCTTCCTGCTTGCCCTCCGACTCCGGAATGCTGGTGTCGTTGACCGGACCCGCCTCGTGATGCTGGGCGCGAATCTTGGCTATTTCCTGCAGGGCGGCTTCGTTGCCGCCATCGACTTCAGCCGCGCGCAGAAACTCTACCAACGCGCCTTGCTCGTCTCCGGCCGCAATCAATTTGCGGCCCCTCATTATGTGAGCGCCGGAGGCTGAGACCTTAACCCGGTAAATAGCCGCGCGGTACTCCAGATCGTTGGGACTCTTGGCGTAAGCCTGCTGGTAGAGGTTGAATGCGGTGTCGTAGTCCTCTTTGGCTTCGGCAGCCTGACCGCGCTTGAAGATGGAATTGGCTGACTCTGCGCAAAATGAAACACTGACAAAGCCGAAGGCAGCCAGAACGGCGAAGAGCGCGATCCGGAAGGCGGCCCTGGAAAGCAAAGATCCGGCGGCAACCGGAACAAAAGCGCGGATTTTCATCGAACTCCCGGGCGTCTCAGCCGGCAAGCGTGCTGCGCCGGATCCCTGTGGGTCGCCTTGGCTACCCCTGACGCGATTCTTGGCGCAAGACCGGTCGCGATTCCCGTTGGCGCCTGTTCCCATCCTGCAATCACTCATTTTAGCAAAGCCCCTGTGGGCAGCGGGCAACACCCGCGCCAATACTGGAAGCCGCACCGGAGACGCCATGCCCCTGAGCGGTTTCGATTTGGGCCACGGCGCCCGGATGCTTGCGTTGTCTGGGCTGCTTCTGAGCCAGGGTACGCTTTGATTGGATTTGCTATAGGATTGAGACTCGAGGTCTCTTCCGAATGGCCCGCCAAACCAGCCACGTGATTGTGCCGCAAGACAAGCCCGGCCCCCAGAAGCCGGCGCGGCCGCGCGACCCCGTAGCCAGCGGCGAACGGGATGCGGCGCACAACCGGATGGCCAGCCATAACTACTTCCTGCTGGAGAAATTTGAAGCCGGCGTGGCTCTGCGCGGGACGGAGGTCAAGTCCATCCGCGAGGGCAAAGCGAACCTCAAGGACTCGTACGGCCTCATCAAGGACGGCGAGGCTTTTCTGCTCAACGTTCATATCGGTCCCTATTCGCACGGAAACATCTCAAACCACGACGAAACCCGCACCCGCAAGTTATTGCTACATCGGGAAGAAGTTCGTAGGTTACTCTCAAAGACGCAGATCAAGGGCCACACGCTCATCCCCACCCGGCTGTATTTCCGCAACGGGCGGGTCAAGTGTGAACTGGCCGTGGCCAAGGGCAAGCAGGACTGGGACAAGCGCGAAACCGAAAAGCGCCGGGAGGCCGACCGCGAGGCCCGGGCAGCGGTAAACGCCAGCAAACATCGCGGTGGGCGGTAGGGTCAAACTCGGCCCCGACGGCTTAGGCAGAGTTCTCTCGCCCAAATTGGGCGGGCTCTTCCCATTTCGGTCCGTTCTGATGAAATAATGGGCAACATGAAGACCCAATTGTCTTTCGCTTCCCTTTCCGAAATCAAAACCGAATTGCTCGCTGTCCTGGCCGTCGATACGCAAACCTCGAAGGATCGCGACGCAAAGCCCCAGCCGGCGCTGCTGACCACCGACCCGGCCGTGGTGGCCGCCGCGGCACAAGTATTGGCAAGCGGCGAATTCAAGGCTGGCGCCAACGAGACTCTGCTGCTGCACGCCCCTGCCGGCCTCGCGGCCAGGCGGCTGCTGCTGGTGGGCCTGGGTAAACAGGCCAAGGCTACCGTCCATCTGGTGCGCAACGCTGCCGGAACCTCCGTTCGCTTCACCAAGCCGCGCGGCATCAAGGAACTGGTGTTTTCCCTGCCCGAGAGCCTCACCGGAAGCCCGCTCCATGCAATGGCTCGTGCCGCCGTCGAAGGCGCTTTCGTGGGTGACTTCGATCCCGACACCTATCGAAGCGACCGCAAGGACCAGAGCGTACAGTCTTTTACGCTGGCTGCGCCGGCAAATGCGGACAAGAAGGCGTTGGAAGCGGCGTTTGCCGAGGGCGTAATTGTGGGCGAGAGCCAGAATTTCACCCGGACACTGGTCAACGAGCCGGGCAACAAGCTGACTCCCACGATCCTGGGCGAGCGCGCCGCGGCCATGGCCAAAGAGGTTGGCCTCAAGTCGGAAGTCTTCTCCACCGAAAAACTGCACGAGTTGAAGATGGGCGCTTTCTGGAGCGTGTCTCAAGGCTCCGCGGAGCCACCCGCGCTGATCGTGCTTCGCTATGAGCCAGAGGGCGTGAAGGACGGTCCGGTGCTGGGCCTGGTGGGCAAAGGAATCACGTTCGATACAGGCGGCATCTCGATCAAGCCGTCTGACAGCATGGAGAAGATGAAGTACGACATGGCGGGCGGCGCTGCCATGTTGGGCGCCATGCGGGCCATCGCGCTGCTCAAACCCAGGGTGCGGGTTATCGGTATTGTCTGCGCGGCTGAAAACATGCCCGACGGCAAGGCTTACAAGCCCGGCGACGTGGTGACGGCGATGTCGGGGAAGAGCATCGACATTATCAACACCGACGCGGAAGGCCGCCTGGTGCTGGCCGATGGGCTCACCTACGCCCGCCAACTGGGCGTGACCCACCTGATTGACGCGGCCACACTGACCGGAGCCTGCGTGGTGGCACTGGGCATGATCAACGCCGGAGCATTCGCCAACGACGAAGCGACCTATGCGAAGTTCGAAGGCGCGCTGGCGACGTCGGGTGAGAAGTTCTGGCGGCTGCCGCTGGGCGACGAATACGCCGATTTAATCAAGTCCGACATCGGCGACATCAAGAACACAGGCGGCCGCTGGGGCGGCGCCTGCACCGCTGCGGAGTTCCTGAAGGTCTTTGCCGAAGACACGCCTTGGATTCACCTGGACATCGCAGGACTGGCCTGGGTGGAAGACTCCAGGCCCTACATCGCCAAGGGACCAAGCGGCGTCGGCGTAAGGTCGATTCTGGAGTGGGTGCGTAGCTTCTGAAAAGCAGGGGTTAGTGGTTAGTGGTTAGTGGTTAGTGGTTAGTGGTTAGTGGTTAGTGGTTAGTGGTTAGTGGTTAGTGGTTAGTGGTTGGCTTCGAGCTTTTGCGCAGCTGGAACCAACAACATCGATGGGTGCCCCATCCTTGGGACGTTCTTGTACTTGTCCCAAGGGTGGGATACCACGAACCCAGATCTTCCTCCTCCGATCTCCCACCCCACCTCCACGTGGTGCGTTTGGGGCAAATTAGCTGTTTTCAACGCGCTGGGGGGCAGGGTTCTACCGTAAGTTGGTTGTTTTGAGGAATCTGGAAGGCAAATTCCTGAAAACGGCGAACTTGCATGGACTGATTTGCGAGATAAAGCCGGGCGCGATGCCGCGGGTCTACGCATAGAACACAACTCCTGACGACAGGCTAGCACTTTCATGAGGAATAACCTGCGAATGGGTTGCGAGTGGAAGTCGTTGATAATAATATAGATAAATTGAAGATAGATGGAACCTGGCTTGACTCGCAATGGGGCTGCACCCCTGCCCCGGTAAAGCTGTATACCGCGCGCCTTTTTAGAGACGCTCTACAGCATGGGGAGAGATGCTCCAGGTTTCATTTCAGAGTGAAACGGGCATCTTCTTCCTCTTTTCGTTGGCGGGTTAGGTCAGGGAGGGAGGAAATCCATTGCTTCCAGGCGTCGTCGAACGCATAGAGTTTTGGAACATCGAGGTTCATCTCGCCGGGTGAGTTTGAAATGAGACGAATGGCAGAGGCCTCGTTGCGGCTCCCGGGATCGACCAGGTAGCTACTCACTGAGCACCTTCGGATCGATTGGGTAAAAAAGACACCCCGCACGGTTACAGATTCCCTATCAAAAATCACAACTGAATAGGCGGCGCTGATGACGAAGTAGACAGCCGCAAGGCAACTAGCACCGCCAATGGTCCAGCAAAAGAGAGGGCCACCTGGTGAGTTGTCGTAATCCCGCATCAGCAAAAGACAGCCAAGTGCGGCGAAGACGGCTACGCGCATAAGACTCCAGACCCAACCGCCGAGCGAGTAACGATAAATGCGGACACCAACCGGCATTTCTTGCGAAGTATCCACGACAGGCACCACCTGCTACCGCGTTTTCTAAACAGCGTTTGAGCTTACATAGCCTCCGGGCTTTCGATCCCCAGCCAACTTAGCGCAGTCACTAACTCCCTTAGCGCAACTGCCGCGGTAGCCAGCAGGAACGCTTTCCGCGCGGGGTCTTCTTCGGTGAGGATGTGGTGGCGATGATAGAAGTTATTGAATTCCTGGGCTAACTGGAAAGCATGCTTGGCGAGATTCGCCGGCTCGGAGCTTGCAATGCATTGCTCAAGCACGAGTGTGCGGCGGGCGGCGCGAAGCCAAAGAGACCAGATGTCGGACGCGGCTTCACCTTCAAGATAAGGAGCAGGATCGATGGACGCGAACTCCGTCAGCACCGCTTCCGGCGTGGTTTCCGCCTTGCGGAAGATGTTGCGTGCACGGACCACGGCGTATTGAATGTAGGGTCCTGTCTCGCCCTCGAAGCTCAACGCATCTTTGAAGTCAAACGCGATGACCGAGTTGCGCGTGAACTTGAGCATGAAGTAGCGGAGCGCGCCGATGGCAATCTGCCCGGCGATCTTTTGCCGCTCAGCTTCGTCGCGGCCGGTCTGACGCGCGTCCACTTCGGCGCGGGTAGCGGCGATGAGTTTGTCGATCAGGTCGTCGGCCTTGACGCCGAATCCCTTGCGGCCGCTGACTTCGATGTACGGGCGCGCGAGATCCTCTTCCGAAACGTCATAGCCCAACTCGACCGCACAGCGCGGAGTGAGCGCGACCATCTCGTAACTGAAGTGCGTGTAGTGGTCGGCCTGATCCTTGTAGCCCATGCCGCGCAGAGCCTGGATCACGTTGGCCTGCGGATCGCTCTGGCGCGCGTCGATCACGTTGTAGATGGCCTGTGCGCCGCCAAACTGCGGGTGCGGCTCGTCGCCCTTTTCGGCGGAGATCCAGCACTCGCGATCGGCATAAGAGAAGAACGGCTTGTAGCCAAAGTCTTTGCCCAGCAGGCCGAACTTCCACAGGTGATAGGCGATGTCTTTGCCTACATACGTAATAGTCCCGTTGGAGCGGACGATGACCTTGGAGTCCTCGTCGAGCGCGCCTTCGGCGATCTCTGCGCCAGGGCGGGTCATCACCCAGCAGCCCTTGTTTTTGCCCTCGGTTTCGAAGTAGAGGACGCCGGTCCGCTTGAGTTGCTCGAAGGCCGCGTCCCAGAACTTGAGGTGCAGGATTTCGCTCTCGCGAGGCAGAAAATCATATTCAATGTCCAGCCGCAGCATGGTTTCAAGATGGCGGCGCAGGACCGCTGTCGAAATCAGCTCGGCTACATCGGCCGTCTCGTTGCCGCCGAGCTCCAACTCATGCAGAGTCGCATACCGCAGCTTTTTGCGCGCTTCGTTTTCCGCGTCCGTTCCGCTGGCATACCACTGCGAAGTGCGCGCATAGAGGTCCCAGCAGTAGTAGTCGATTCGCTGGCCTTTTTGCTTGAGTTCGTTGAGCAGGGTGTGCGCGTCGGCCAGCGACTTGCCTTCAAGATGGATAAAACCAACCACTACATCGGCCACCTGCACTCCGGTGTTGTCAATGTAGTTCTGGATATCCACTTTTTGCCCGGCGGCGCGCAGCAGGCGGACGAACGTGTCACCGAGGATGGCGTTGCGCAGATGGCCCACGTGGGCGGCCTTGTTGGGATTGATGCTGGTATGCTCCACCAGCGAGTGGACCCCCGCAGGGGGGGCAGCCTCTTGGGCAGCAGCGGTTGAACGTACCCCGGCCGCGCGGTCGAGACGGGCATTGATATACCCCGCGCCTGCCACATCGAAAGAGGAAAAGCCATCGAGATTGCCGAGCGCGGCGACGATCTCCGCGGCGATGACCTTGGGGGCCTTGCGCAACTTGCGGGCAAGTTCAAACGCGATGGGCGTTGCCAGTTCGCCGAACTGCAGATCGGGCGGAATCTCCAGCGGGATGGTCTGAATCGCAATGTCGTACTTTTCCTGCAACACTTCGCGGAGCCGGCTGCCGAGCCTTTTCTGTAATTCAAGGTACACGTGGTTTGGCCTCAAAAATCCTTGATTTTCAAGGCGATTCTAACAGAACCGCGCATGGGCCCGGGTTTGACTCACCCGCTGAGGCAACCTAAGATTGATGGATAGATTGCCTTGAGCTTCCCGCCCGCATCTGGACGAAATCAACGCAATACCCTTCCTATGACCGACAAAGCCAAGAGCACAAACCGCTATTACCTGACCACGCCTATCTACTACGTGAACGCGAGGCCGCACCTGGGGCACGCTTACTCGACCATCGTGTGCGACGCGATTGCCAGGCGCAAGCGGGCAATGGGCATCGACACATGGTTCCTGACCGGCACCGACGAGCACGGGCAAAAGATTGAGCGGTCGGCCGAACTAGCCGGGCGCACGCCTGCGGAGTTTGCCACGGCGATCTCAGCGGAGTTTCGCGGGCTGTGGGACCGGCTTGGCCTGACCTACGACGACTTTATCCGCACCACCGAAGAGCGCCATAAGCGCGGCACGCAGCACCTGTTTGCCGCGCTGCGCGACAAGGGCTTCATCTACAAGGGCTCGTACACGGGGCAATACTGCGTGAGCGATGAAGCCTATGTGGACGGCCCTCCGGGGACCGTTTGCCCTGACTGCGGCCGCATCACCGAGACGGTGAGCGAAGAGAACTACTTCTTCAAGCTGTCGGCGTTTGAGCGCAAGCTGCTCGAATTTTACGACGCCAATCCCGGCTTCATGGGACCGGAATCTACGCGGCGCGAAGTGATTTCATTTGTCCGCAGCGGCCTGAAAGACCTGTCGGTGAGCCGCACGAGTTTCTCCTGGGGCATTCCCGTGCCGGGCGACGAGAAGCACGTGATCTACGTGTGGCTTGACGCGCTGGCGAATTACATGACGGCGCTCGGCTATGGCTCGGACGACCCCGCCGATAAGGCCCGCTTCGAGAAGTTCTGGCCGGCGGACATGCACCTGATTGGCAAGGAGATCAGCCGCTTCCACTGCGTTTACTGGCCGGCGTTCTTGATTGCCGCGGGAATTGCGCTGCCGCGCTCCGTCCGGGCAAATGGCTGGCTGCTCTTTGACCAGGGCAAGATGTCGAAATCGCGCGGCAATATTGTGCGTGCCGATACGGTTCAGGAAGTCCTGGGCGCGGATGCGCTGCGCTACTTTCTGCTGAGAGAGATTCCCTTCGGGCATGACGGCAGTTTCAGCTTCGACGCGCTGGTGCAGCGCTACAACGGCGACCTGGCCAACGGCTACGGCAACCTGGTGAGCCGGGTTGTGAACATGGTGCACAAATACTTTGGCGGGGTTTTGCCAGAGGCAGGCACGGAAACTTTTGCAGAGGGCAGCCTTCGCGAGACTGCAGTTCGAACCATCGCCGCATTCGGGCCGGCGTTTGACGAGATGAATTTCTCGGAAGCGCTGAAGGCCTTGTGGACCCTGGTCGGGGACACAGACGGCTACCTGACCGCCAACGCGCCGTGGAAGCGGCCTGCTGACCGGCCTGAGGCGGAGCATGTGCAGTTGCAGGCGCGGGTGCTGGCCACGGCGGCAGAGGCCATTCGCATTATCACGGCGCTGGTTTATCCCATTTTGCCGGACTCGGCTGCCAAAGTATGGCGGCAGTTGGGTTTGGGCGAAATCAAGGACGCAGCAAGGAATTCATTTTTAACTGAGATTGCGTGGGGCGGATTGAAGGCCGGTACCAGGTTCGAACAGCCCGCTCCGCTGTTTCCCCGCGCAGAAAAGGATGCCCTGGACCGTATGCAGAATCTTGAAGACGAGAACAACCGCAGCGCCGTGGAAGCAGCCAGCAAACAGGAGGGCGCGGACAAGGCAGCGCCGCGCGTTGGATCGGTGAAGCCGCCAACGGCTGCAGATCCGAATGTGATCTCAGTCAAGCCGCCGACGACAGGGGGACCGCGTGTGGGTTCGGTGAAGCCGCCAACGGTTGAGGGCGTTGTCGGAGTAAAAGCCGCCCCGGCCGCGACGTCCGTGGTTTCCGTCCAGTCTCCGGAAACTTCAGCGACCGAAGCGACCATTGCCCCGCTTGACGCAGGCACACCGGTAGCGGTTGCGCCCGTCCAAGAAGTTCCGGCAGATTTGTCCAGCAGCCGCCTCAGCACCGTACCGGCCAGCGGCGCGCCAGCCCCGGCGGCGCAGGAAGGGCCGCAGCAGATTGCCATCGACGATTTTGTCAAGGTTGACCTGCGCGTTGCGCAGATTCTGGTTGCCGAGCGCGTGCCCAAGGCCGACAAACTGCTGCGCCTTGAGGTGGACTTGGGCTACGAGAAACGGCAGATTCTGGCCGGCATCGCCCAATATTACGAACCGGAGAAGCTGATTGGCCGCAAGATCGTAATCGTGGCCAACCTGGCCCCCCGCAAGATGCGCGGACTGGAGTCGAACGGAATGTTGCTGGCCGCGTCCCTGCCTGACGGCGCGCCGGTGCTGGCTGGGTTCCTTGAAGAATGCCCATTGGGAGCGAGGCTGAAATAACAGACACCAAAAGGCCAACGCAGGTGTTCGAGGCAAAATGAACGGAAGAATCGTTTCGATGCTGGTGGTGCTACTCGGTGCCACCAGCATTTTCGGTCAGACCACAAATGCTAAGCCGACACTGGATTCGAGGGCTTGCGTACTCAAACCTAGTCAACTGGATGAGCTACTCGTTCAGCCTTTTTTGAAGTTCGATCAAGATCAGTCGGGTGGATGGAGAGAGTTGCAATCCAAGGGGTGCGACCTGGCAGCGGCCATGCTCATTGACAGCTATATCGTTGATGCGCCAGAGGAACTCAAGCTTATCACTATCGAGGACCTGTATTTTCACGCCGGTCAGCTCTACGCCGGGGCTGGCCTGAAGAAGCTCGCCGTCAGGCGCTTTCTTCGATCGCTGAATTTGCATGAACATGGGGACGAGGATTTGGCCTGGAATGCCTACGTTTTTTCAACAATTGCCTTCCTCCAAGGAGACCGGGAGGAACTTGCACACCAACGGCGACTCCTGGCCTCAGCAAAGCCCACTCGAGAAAACAAGATCAATCTTGGCGTTGTGGATGGACTGGTGAAATGTTTTGACAAGCCTTACGGTGAAGCCTATTCGAACGCGTGCCGGGTAACGTTAGAATAGAGACGCGACGTTGCCCATACACATAAATCGTGCCATACTTACACATCGGGGTGCGCCTTATGCGGACCAATATCGACATCGACGACAAATTGATGAAGCAGGCCATGAAGGCGACCGGAGCCGTCACCAAGAAGGCCGCCGTTGAGGCGGCGCTTCGCCAAATCGTACAACTCAAGAAACAGGCACGGATTCGGGAACTCTTCGGCAAAGTCGAGTGGGAAGGGGATCTAGCCGCAATGCGCGAAGGCCGCTTCCTGAACTGGGAAGAAGAGTATGAGAAAGGGAAAGTGAAGGACTCTGCCGCCTAGTAGCCCAGAGCAACCCTGAGGAAAGCCTAAGCCGCATGGTGATCGTCGATAGCAGTGTTTGGATCGAAGCATTGAACGGAAAAATCACCCCAGAGACGACCTGGCTCCGATTGGCGCTTGATCGGGAGCAGGTCGGCCTCACCAGCTTGATCCTCTGTGAAGTTCTTCAGGGCATTCGTTTTGATCGACGTTTCCGAGAAACCGAACAAAGGTTACGGGAGTTCCCGGTCTTTGCAGCTTCGACATTTGACTTGGCGGCAAGCGCTGCCCAGAACTTCCGCGCGCTACAGCGTCGAGGCGTCACGGTTCGCAAGACCATTGACTGTATCATCGCCACCTTCTGCATCGAGGAAGGCCATCAACTGCTGCACCACGACAGCGACTTCGAACCGTTCGAGAAACACCTGGGCCTGCGGGTAGTCCATCCGCTGGCGATTGCACCAAAATGATCTTTTCCGCTCCTTGGGGCCTGAAATGCTGATCGATTCCCACGCACATATTGATAGCGAGCGCTACGCGGAAGACCGCGCGGCCATGCTGGGCCGTGCGCGGGAGGCTGGCGTGGTCGCGGTGCTGGCCATCGGTATCGGCGAGAAGGCCGGCGGAATGGACGGGGCGCTGAAGATTTGCCGCCAGTTCAATGGGCAGCCCAATATGCCGCGGCTTTTCGCAAGCGCCGGGGTTTATCCGCACAATACCGCCGAGATAGACGAGGCCGTTCTGGCCCAACTGGACAGCTTGCTCGCGGAGCCCGAGGTGATTGCCTGCGGCGAGATCGGGCTGGACTACTACCACGAGGGCGCGGCGCACGACACGCAGCGCGAGGGACTGATCGAGCAGCTGGAGATCGCGGCGGCCCGCAAGAGGCCGATTCTCATCCATTGCCGGCCAAAGGACGGCGCGACCGATGCCTGGGACGATCTTTTTCTCGTTCTGAGTGAATTCTGGGGGAAAACGGGCCTGGGCGGCGTGATGCACTGCTTTGGCGGCAACTGGGAGCAGGCGAAGCGGTCGCTGGAGATGGGTTTCCTGGTCTCGTTTGCGGGGAACCTGACCTATCCCAAGGCGCAGCCGCTGCGGGATGTGGCGGCCCGGCTGCCGCTGGAGGGGATGCTTGTGGAGACAGACGCTCCTTGGCTGGCCCCGGCGCCGAATCGCGGCAAACGCAATGAGCCCGCCTGGGTGAGCCTGACGGCGCGGACTTTGGCCGAACTCAAGGGCATCGACCAGCAAGAAATCGCCCTCGAAACCACGAAAAACTTCTTGAGGCTGTTTGACCTCAGGGCTGACGTGGGAAACTGGTAGAGGCATTCCATGCAGCAGCCCTTTCAATCGATCGGGAGAGAGAGAAATGGCCCAGGAAAATTCGTTCGACATCGTCAGCAAAGTGGATATCCAGGAAGTCCGTAACGCCATCGACCAGGCGGTTAAAGAGATTCGCCAGCGCTTCGATCTAAAGGACTCTCACTCTGAAATCACGCTGGAAGGCAGCGACGCCATCCTGTTGGCCTCGGACGGGGAGTACCATCTGGAGGCCGTCAAGGAGATTCTGGGGCAAAAGCTGGTAAAGCGCGGGGTCTCACTGAAAAACCTCACTTATGAGAAGCTTGAAGAGGCCTCCGGCAAAAGCGTGCGGCAGAAGATCAAGCTGCAGCAGGGCATCCCGGTAGAAAAGGCCAAGGAAATCGTGCGCCTGGTGAAGGATTCGAAAAAGAAAGCGCAGGCAAGCATCCAAGGCGATACAGTCAGAATATCGAGCAAAGACCGGGATGAGTTGCAGGGGATTATCGCCCTGCTGCGGGGCAAGGAACTGGGCCTGGAACTGCAGTTTACCAACTACCGGACCAATTGAACGGCTGAGGACGCCGGCAGCGGCGCCGCAGGGGACGAGCAAGAGCGAGAACCGGAGAATTTTGAGCACACTGGCAATAACGACGGCGAGAGAGATCTTCGATCTGCTGCGGGACGACCTTGCGGCCATCGAACTGGAGTTGGGCAAGGACGCCTGCTCCGGCGTAAGCACCATCACGGAAATCGCCGAATATCTCAGGGAGGGCGGAGGCAAGAGAATCCGGCCGTCCCTTTTATTGCTGGCCGCTCACCTGCTGGGCTATTCGGGCTCCGGTGCCATAAGGCTCGGCGCGGTGGTTGAAATGGTGCACACGGCTACGCTGGTGCACGACGACATTATTGACGGCGCGGATATGCGCCGCGGAAGGCCTTCAGCCAATACCACCTGGGGCAACGAGAAGTGCGTTCTGGCCGGCGACTGGCTCTACATGCAGGCCTTCAAGGTGGCCCTGGAAGAGAAGAACCTGCGCGTGCTCGACCTTCTGATCGGCCTGACCCAGCAAATGGTCGAGGGCGAACTGCTGCAGATTCAAAAGCTGGGCAAGGCCGTCTCCGAGGCCGAGTACTACGACCTGATCTTCCGCAAGACGGCGTGCCTGTTTGCCGTATCCATGCGGCTCGGAGCGGTGCTGGCCGGAGCCGGCGAAGCCGAGGAAGCGAGCCTGGCCGCTTATGGACGGGCCGTGGGCCTCGCTTTCCAGATTGTGGACGACGTGCTGGATTTGACAGCCACAGAGGAAGTGCTGGGCAAGCCGGTGGCCAGCGATCTGCGCGAAGGCAAGGCGACGCTCACGGTGATACACTCGGCGGACCAAGGAACTGCCGCCGACCGCCAGGCCATCCAGAGGATTCTGGACGACCGCAGCTTTGAGCATGTGACCCGCGAGCAGCTCCAGGATATTCTGGTGCGCAACGGGTCGGTTGAATACGCCATGGCCATCGCCGACCGCTACGCAAAGCAGGCGCTGCAGGCCCTCGCTCCGCTTCCCGACTCGGATTACAAGCGCGCCCTGTTGTGGCTGCCGGAGTTCGTAGTGGCGCGCGAGAAGTAAATTCCCCAGGCGGTACCGATGCAGGATCTTTGGACACAGGTGGATCGCTATTTCGGCGACCTTCTAGCCCCCTCTGACGACAAATTGGAGTCGACGCTTGCGGCCAACAAAGAGGCCGGCCTTCCGTCGATTGACGTTTCACGGCTCCAGGGCAAGTTTCTGGAGTTGCTGGTGCGCATCTCGGGTGCTCGTCGCATCTTGGAGATCGGCACTCTGGGCGGGTACAGCACCATTTGGATGGCGAGGGCTCTGCCCGAGGGTGGCCGCATCGTGACGCTTGAAGCCAAGCAGCGCCATGCCGAGGTGGCCCGGGCGAATCTTGAAAACGCCGGAGTGCTGGACCGCGTGGATCTGCGTCTTGCGCGGGCGATTGACAGCTTGCCAAAGCTCGAAGCTTCAGGCGCTGGGCCGTTTGATTTGATCTTCATCGACGCCGACAAACCCAGCAATCCCGAGTACCTGGCGTGGGCCTTGAAGCTGTCGCGTCCCGGCACAGTCATCGTGACCGATAACGTAGTGCGCGAGGGCAAGGTCATTGATCCAGTGAGCGACGACAAGGACGTGCAGGGCACAAGGCGCTTTGCGGAGTTGCTGGCTGCGGAACCGCGGCTAAGCGCAACCGTACTGCAAACGGTGGGAACGAAGGGGTATGACGGGTTTGCGCTGGCCGTGGTGCTGCGGTAGTTCGGACTACCTAAAGAAGATCGATGATGTTCTGGACTGAGATTGAACGGGCATTCGCCACTTCGACCAGAATTCCGTGAAGGGTGCCGATCTTTAATGGGTCATGAAGCGGAATCGTAATCAAATGGGCAGGCGGCCCCTCGTGAGAGAGCCTTACATGGCTCCCTTTCTGCCGAACGACTGTGTAATCAAGGTAGCTCAGGGCGCGAATCAATCGGTCAGCCGAGACGCTGCGCGGCGTTTTCACGCCGCATCGACCAGGATCAATTCATCCTTCACGAAGTGCAACTGGATGAGCTTTGGACGGTCGGTCGTTCCGTCAAAGTGAAGGCTGGCCGCCTCTCTCACGTTTTCGCGCAAATCTTCCCATGTTTCGGCTTCCGTAAAAATGGCATGGCCCAGCGCCTTCGCTACGTAGCCGCCCTCTTCCGCCTCACGAACTTCAAAGACCAGTTCCATGGAAAATAGAATAGCGGAACAAGCCGAATCTGTCTTGACCTACCCCGTCGTGGGCTTCGATTCCGTCATCATCGCCCGCAAAGCAGCCGAGTACTTTTCCGGCAGGGGCTTCTTGTTCAACTGGTCGTCGCAGACAATATGCGTCGTTTCGCCTTCTGCCAGGAGCGCGGGCTCTTCTACCTCCGCAGTCCACCGCAAGATGCGGTACGCGAATTTGAGCAACGAGCCGCGCAGCAGGGCAGGGCGGGTCTCGATGAGAATCCTGTCGTCGTAGCGTGCCGGGGAGCGATAGCGGCAACTGGCCTCGGCGACAGGCAGGATGCACTGGTGCTCTTTTTCCAACTGGCTGTAGGCGAGGCCGAGAGAGCGGAGCAGTTCGACGCGGCCAATTTCAAACCAGACCAGGTAGTTGGCATAGTAGACAATGCCCATCTGGTCGGTTTCGGCGTAGCGGACGCGGACTTCGGTAGTGACGGGCATGAAGGACAGTTCTCAGTTCCTAGTTCTCAGTTCGCAGTCGGCAGCCTGGGGGCAGTTTGCATGAACGGGAAATCTCAGGCTGTCGTTCTTGGTTCGCAGTTTTCTGCAAAACTACGCTGGACAAATGCAGGCCGGGAAGCTGAAAACTGTGAACCAAGAACTGAGAACTGCTCTTACTGTTTCAGGTGCGTGAAGATGGGCAGTTTGGTGACGTCGTTGAAGATGACGAAGGCGAAGAAGGCCAGCAGAACCACAAACGCAGCCTGATAGATGCGCTCCTTGATGTTGATGCCGATGTCGCGGCGCAGAGCGCCCTCAATCATAAGCAGCAAGATCATGCCGCCGTCGAGGATGGGAAACGGGAGCAGGTTGAGGATGCCCAGGTTGAGGCTGATTTCAGCAGCCAAGCCGAACTTGGGGAACCAGCCCTTCATCTCGGCCGCTTCGCCTGCCATGCGGGCGATTCCCACCGGACCGGAAAGCTGCGAAACAGAAACGCGGTGCGTGAAAATCCGCTGCAAAACCTCGACGATGAGAAATGAGTTGTCGGCGCAAAAGGCGGTGGACTTGCTGAATGCCTTGTTCAGGGGCAGCGGGTCAGCATGCACCGGCGTCGCCACGCTCTGGAAGCCCATCTTATAGCCCGTATCCAGCACGGCGGGGTGAATCACCATGGGATCGAGCAGGGCGCCTTTGCGCACCACCGCGAGCGTAACCGGCTTGCCTTTTCCCTCTTGCAGGTAGGCAAGCAGCGACGAAACGGCGTGGAAAGGATGGCCGTCCACGGACTGAATCGAGTCGCCGGCGCGCAGGCCGGCCTGGTCGGCGGGCGAACCCTGCTGCACCATCTGGACGCCGATGGGTCCGGAGAGATATTGCGGCAGCATGCCTGCCAGGTCGTCGCCCTTCGGATCGGCGGGAACGTGCAGCGCCAGGGGCAGCGTTGTGCCGCCGCGATCCACGGTGACAGAAATGGTCTGGTTGGGGTTCAGATTGGACTGGGCGTAGACCTTGTCCCAGCTGGGATTGTCTTCCGTGTCGAAATGGCGAATGATGTCGCCGGGCGCAATGCCTGCCTGCGCCGCAGCGGAGCCGGGAACCACCCACTCGACTGTCGTGTCTTTCACTTCAACGGCTGGAACTTCGTTGATCCAGCTGAAGTAAATAATCATCAGGACAAATGCCAGGATAAAGTTGGCAACCGGTCCGGCGAGACCGATGAGCATCCGCTGCCATCGGGGATGCGATGTAAAGGCGCCGGGGTCTTCGATCGGCGCTATGTTGGCGGTGCCGGAAGCGGCGTCGCCGATCTCGCTGAAGTTTTCGCCGGTCATTTTGACAAAGCCGCCCAGGGGAAGCAGGCAAACTTTGTAGTCGGTTTCTCCGTATTTGAAGCCGAAAAGCCGCGGTCCAAAGCCGAACGAGAACGCCTCGACGCGCACCTTGAGTAGCTTGGCGACTGCAAAGTGGCCAAACTCGTGGACCACGACCATTACGCCGACAAGGACGATGAATGCGGCGGCAG
>Ga0118677_10004550_pt2 | contig 19220 bp, 13 predicted proteins | sample AliMusrvi5mmetaG_FD_86154 | JGI IMG/M metagenome (GOLD analysis project Ga0118677, IMG submission 86154) | reverse complement strand
TCGACGTGCTGGCCGAGATCCAGAAGCGCCTGCCCGGCTTCCCGCTGGTCATGCACGGTTCCAGCAGCGTGCCGCAGGACGAGGTGGCCCGCATCAACGCCGCCGGTGGCCAGATCAGTGGCGCCAAGGGTGTCAATGCGGACGAGTTCAAGCGCGCCGCCCAGCTTGGAGTGACCAAGATCAACATTGATACCGATGGCCGTCTGGTCTGGTGCCGCGTCCATCGCGAGGCGTTCAAGACGGATCCCAAGAACTTCGACCTCCGGCCTCCGGGCAAGGTCTTCATGAAAGAATATGCCAAGTTCATCGCGGCGAAGAACGAGAAGCTCGGCAGCGCCGGGCAGCTCGATGCAATCCGCAAGCTGGTGAAATAAGCGACACCGATAGAGATTCAGACAAGGCGTCCGGGTTAAAAGCCGGACGCCTTTATTCTTCTCCGGGATTTGGATTGCATCATGGGGGGGGGTGTAATAGTCTGGAAATGACTAAGAACGGAGTCATTCTATGCCAAAATTCCGATATGTTGCCATGGATCCGAAGGGGCGTGAAGTCGAGGGCGTGATTGATGCCGACAACGAGACCCGCGCCCTCACCGCCATCAAGGAAAAAGGATTGTTTCCCACCAGTGTCACCGACATGAGCGGGGGAAAGAGGCGGTCGGCGTCCCGTGGTGGAGTGGCCTCGAAAGCCTCTTCCGCCCAGGGCAAGTCCGGCGGGATGAATCTCGAAATCAAGATGCCCGCCTTCATGGGTTCGATGTTCCAGCCCAAGGTCGGCTCCAAGCACATCATGCTTTTCACCCGCCAGCTCGCGACGCTGGCGGATGCGGGCCTGCCGCTGTTGAAGGGGTTGCATGTACTTCAGCGCCAGGAGAAGAATCCCACGTTCCGGGCCGCGTTGCAGGGGATGGCCGAGGCCGTGGAGAGCGGCAGTACCTTTGCCGAATCCCTGGGTCAGTTCCCCCGGATTTTTACGCCCTTCTATATGAATATGGTGAGGGCCGGCGAGGCTTCCGGCGCGCTCCAGCAAATTCTACTCCGCCTGGCGGAGTTCATGGAAAAAAGCCAGAAGATCAAGAGCAAGGTCAAGGGCGCCATGGTGTACCCCATCGTGGTCATGATCATGGCTGGCGTCATTCTCGCGGTGTTGATGGTGTTTGTGATCCCCAAGTTCAAGGAAATCTTTGACGACCTTTTACAGGGCCACTCCCTGCCGCTGTTGACCGATATAGTGATCGGCGCGAGCACGTTCATCGCCCAGAAGTGGTATATCGGGCTGGCCATTATCATCGTGTTGGTGGCGGTGTTCAAAGCCTTCGGCAAGACGGCGGCGGGCCAGCAGACCATGGACAGGGTGAAATTGAAGATTCCCGTGTTCGGTTCGCTGGTCAGGAAGACCGCCATCGGGAACTTCGCCCGGACATTGGGAACCCTTCTGACCGGAGGTGTTCCGATTTTGCAGGCGTTGAACATCGTGCGGGAGGTCACGAACAACGCCGTCTTGTCAAAGGCCGTGGAACAGGTGCATGACAGCGTCAAGGAAGGGGAAACCATCGTCGTTCCCCTCGAGGCCTCCGGGGTGTTTCCCTCGATGGTGGTGAGCATGATCCAGGTGGGCGAGGAGACCGGCGCCCTGCCCGAGATGCTGATGAAGATCGCGGAAACCTATGATGACGAGGTGGATACAGCGGTGGAAGCATTGACCTCCATCATCGAGCCGATCATGATCATCTTCCTGGCTGTCATCGTGGGAACCATCGTGATCGCCATGTTCCTGCCGCTGGTTTCGATTATCGGGAATTTGTAGGAGTGGAGGCTCTTGCAAAACCCCTCCGGGGTTTTTGCAAGAGAGAAGTCAGAATCCAGAAGTCAGGAGTCAGAATAAGAGAAGACGTTGTACGTGAAAGGGTTCTGATTCTGAATACTGAACACTGAACACTATCTTCTCCTGTCGCCTTGTTCCAGCAGGGCTGATGAGGTATGATAATGTTGAATGAGGTGGTTATGAAAATGAGGGCCAATAGGAGATGCGGGATGGGGATTGTCAGCCTCCGCCGCTCGGCTTTTACCTTGATCGAGTTGCTTGTGGTGGTGGCGATTATCCTGATTCTCGCGGGGATTTCGTTGAGAATCATCCCCATGATCAATAACAAGACCGCCACGGCGAGGACTATGGCGGTTCTGGAAACGGTCAAATGTGCCTTGGGCGCATACTATTCGACTTATGGTTCCTATCCAAATGTGAGTTCGGTGACTAGCACTTCCCCGGATAAGATGCCGGGCAATCCGCCTCAAGACGACAAGTCGTCCCCAGGTCTGACGAAATATATCATGACGGGAACTGAATTCGGCAATGTGAGCGATCCCATGAGGGGTTTCTTCAACTCAGAGGCGTCGCGCTGGCAATATGTTTGGAAAAAACTTGTGGATGATGGCCGGGTATATAGTGACGTGCCAACCAACCTCATCTACTCCTTCCAGGAGGGATATTCCTGGAAGGATTGGACCAATAAAAACGTCTCGATAAGGGATGGATGGGATCGCACCATTCGATATCAGTATTATAATTCAAATAATATCGAGGGCTACCGGCTATGGTCGTTGGGCCCCAACGGTTCGGATGAGAATGGTGGCGGGGACGATATTCTTGTGACATTTCAGTAAGCAGAGGAATCAAGCCATGAAGACATTGCGTGGATTTACCCTGATCGAATTGCTGGTGGTCATTGCCATCATCATGATCCTGTCCGGGCTTCTTTTTCCGGTCATGACATCGGCCCGCCAAAACGCCCGTAAAACCAAGGCCAAGGCGGATGTCAAACAGTTGGACATCGCCCTGAAGGCCGTCATGGCGGATTGCCACGGGAATGTGACCGACGCCGGCCTTAGTGTCGGGAATGGTCAAAAGGTGGATACTTCGACCAAGGTGCTGGATGTTCTTCGGGGACAGGCTGGCAAGAATGTGCAGTACATGGAATTTCCCGCTACCGCCACGAATGAATTCGATGACCCATGGGGCATGGTCTATTACGTGTCGCTGGGAGTGTCCAGCGTGGATGCCGATGGGGCGGCAGGTTTACCCCGCCAGGTGGCCGCCTGGTCGTCGGGACCGGACAAGGCAAGCGGGAACAAGGATGATGTGAAGAGTTGGGAGTGAGGATGAAAGTGTTTAGGAGTCAGTATTCAGGTTTCACGCTGATTGAGTTGATTGCGGTGATGGGGGTGATTGGAATCCTGTTCGCCATTATGTTGCCCGCCGTCAATGGGATGAAGACGAAAGCAAGGGAGAAAGAGGCGTCCGCCACGGCGGCGGCGTTGATCACGGCAATAACGGCCTATCATGCCGAGATTGGGAAATGGCCGATTCCTGACGATCAGAATGTTGGCGGAAAATACGACACCGCATCGAAGCAACAGCAGGTGGTTGCGTTACTGACGACGCCGGATGGGGGCGGGCGGTCATTCTGGGAGAGCACTGATGTGGTCACCAATAATTCAGCCACTCCAAGGCGCCCATTTACGATAGAAATCAGCGCGACGAACACTTACGAGCCGGTAAAGGTATACTGATGAGCCGACGTTCTGGATTTACCTTGATTGAACTTCTGACGGTCATGGGCATCATGGCGCTTCTGATGGGAATCAGCGCGATAGGCTTTGTGGGAATGCGCAGGGGCGGGGAAATGCGCGGGGCGATCATGAGCGTCCGAACGACAGTCGCTCTGGCCCGTCAACAGGCGGTAACCAAGCGTCAGAAAGTCTCGGTTGTGTTTGGCCCCATCGCGTCTCCGGAAATAGCCCAGAACTGGATAGCGGTGACGATGTCGGGGGGCGGGAAAGATATCACCAACAATATTGTTTATCTGCCGCTCGGAATTTACTTTTCAGGGTTTCCCTCGCAGAACCCGCTCATATTCTCACCATCCGGAAGCGCCTCCGGAACGGGATCAGTAACGGTCAAGGTCAAAGAAAAAGCGGGTGTAGGTAAGTCCCCCCAGGAAAAATCGCTTGATATCTGGTTGCTGACAGGTTTGGCCGAGGAACAATAACCATGGGCAGAATGCATAGCGGAATTTCCCGTTCAGGATTCACTCTGATTGAGGTCTCCTTTGCGGTGCTGGTCATCGGATTGGGCCTGCTCTCCGTGTTTGCCTTGTTTCCGACCGGTGTGCGGTTTTCGGAGGATTCCATTGCGGATACCCGCGCAGGACTTTTTGCGGAAACGGTTTTTAATAAGATGCGAAGCAATGCGGACACGCTGACGACTTGGGATTCCTGGACGAGCACATTTTCGACGAAGGTGATGGAGGGTTATTCCCAGTCCGGTCCCCCCATTGTGTTTCCGGATAGTAGCGTAGACTATCTCCGATACCGTTTAACCTTAGATTCGAGTAATCCCACCCGTTATTCCGCCACACTCTCGGTGTGTGACGGCCAATACGGGCCGTTTACCGCCCAAAGCACCTTCTACACAGAATTCACGTTCAAGGGGCTGTAGGATGAAAGTGAAGACTACAGACATCAGACCACAGACATCAGACCATAGACATCAGGCCTTGGGGTTTACGCTGATTGAATTGCTGGTGGCGATGACCATTCTTCTGATTATTACGATGATTGTCGCGCAGATCTTCCAGCAGGCGAACCGGGCCTGGGATACGGGCATGAATAAGGTCGAAGTCAACATGAGGGGGCGGGCGGTGGTGGATTTCATTGCCCGCGAATTGTCCCAAGCTGTTTATGACCCGGTCCGCTATCCCGATTTCGCGGTTAGTGGCAACTCCGCAACTTTTTGGATGTTGAAGAAGGATGCCGCGCCTGGTGCCCGTGCAGTATGTAAGGTGAATTATAATGGAATCAAACGCACGGTCACGTATGAGGCGATCTATGGCACTCCTCCGGCGGGAGAGTCCGCGGATCTTGTTAAGTCCGGCTCGATTAAGCTCCCCCAGTTTGATTCGAGTGGCGGTGCCGGAGGGGGGCTTCCAGACTATGTCACGGTGACGGTGACCATCACCAATTCATCGGGTCCGGATAAGGTCTACAGTTCGATTGTTTACTTTAAGAATCGTGACCGGTATCGGTTCTAATTACATTGACAGGGAACACATGAACGAAATAACTCGGAATTCTCGAAAAGAGGGGGTGGCGTTGATCCTCGTCATCGGGATGCTGGCCTTGTTGATGGTTCTGGGCGTGGCCTTCGCCATATATATGCGAACCGAAAGGGTTGCCTCGGGTGCTTTCAGAAATGACGTCTGGGGTCGGCAACTTGTGACTGTGGCGCTGAATCGTGCCATTGAGATGGCGAATGCGAACACAACAAACCGGTATCCGCAGTGGGATGTCTTGGTGTCGCCGGGCACGGACTACGTGGGAACCCCCATGACGATGGGAATGTTGTCGAATTTCCCCTGTGGCGGTTTGGTCGCGAACAGCGCCTGTGCGACGCCGAATGGCCCCGATAGCGTTACTCTTGCATCGAATGCCCCGTCAGTTTCAACGGGAGTGGTGGTGAATCTAAGGGACTTGAGTTACGGATTGATCACGAATGTCAGTGGTCAGACACTTTATCACACAGCGTTGTCAGGCGGAGTGGCGAATGTCTGGAGCGCCGGTGATGGATGCAGGATCCTCCAGCCTGCTTGGACTAATATACCAACTGCGAGCGGAGGGGGGCGGGTTGGCTTTGTGGTGATTAATTGTTCCGGTTTGCTGGACGTGAACTATGCCGGTGGCGCAAGCCGGCAGATGGGCGGGAGTGGCCAGGAAATTCAGCTCGGAAACCTGCCTGATGTGGTGGATACAAATCTTTTGACCACATACCGTGTCAAACCTTTCGAGACGATGCAGGAGTTGACGGCCTGCGGCAACGGTTTGTTTGGCCGACGACCGACCAGTTTTGTGTGTTTTTCGGCGATGCCCACGAATTCTGCCGTCGTTAATATTGGTGGTTCGGCCAGCAGTCTAATAAACGAGATGGTGGAAATTAAAAAGGCATTTACTAATAGTTATACAGGGAATGCAGAATACAATTCGTTATTTACCAGATTCCTGCCCGCTGATGCCGATCTTCTTTATTCAAACCTGATTGACTATGTGGATGATGATGTGATTCCCGGAAACTTGGGAGACGCCGCTTCGTCTGGTCATCCCGAAGGTCCCTGTGTAGAACCTATTTGGATGGCTAATGAAGTATGTGTAAGCAATGTGGTGGTCTTCACGCCAACCGATCCCAGTTTGACTAACTTCGTAGTGCGGGGTACTAACTGGACGGGGGTTGAGTATATTTTCCCTTTCATGGGCCGCTCTGGATCGCAAAAGACAAAATTCATTCCAAGCGTGACCATTTCGCCTGTTTCAGGATCGGTGGTTACAACCATTGCTGGCACGAGGACATTCTCCCCCTATGCTGCATTGGGTATTATCGCGGGTAGTATGATTCCTGATTACCAAGTTAAGTTTTCTCCATGCCCAATGGCAAAAGATGGACAAACTGTTCCGAGTTCCGACATACCTGTTGCCGTGACCACCAATAAATTTCATGTCAACGTGACCATCTCCTATCAAAGTAAGGTCGTGGATATTGTCAGTAATATACCCGATATTTCGGTTAGTATGAACACGACCTTTTCCGGTCCCCCCAACAATATCTATACCTCACGTGGCATTGCTAGCATGGAATGCCTGGATCCGAGAATGAATTATGATGCCACAAAGTGGCTGTCTTCCTCGGCGTCCAGTATGGGCGCTGTGAACGGCAGAACGACAAATCAATGGGCGAACCCGCTATTAGCAAGAAAGGATCGCGATAGCCTCATGTATGTCAGGAATGGGCCCATTCAGACAGCGGGTGAACTGGGCTATTTGTTTCTTGGACAAGAATGGGAAACAGTCCGGTTGGTGCCCAATGGGTCGGGTCCGTTAATGGGGAAGATGCATCCTGTTCTTGACTATTTTACTGCATCTCAACCGACGAATGGGGTGTATAAGGGGATAGTCAATGTAAATTCAAAAAACCGGGATGTGATGACGTCACTCATCAAAAACATGCCCACTGGTACTCCCACTAATTCACCCCTGTCTGATGACGATGTGAACAGTCTTGTGGATTATATGATCGCAAGAAGCACGACGAATGAGTTTGCCGCTCTTTCCGAACTCGGAACGGTTCCCTTTACGAATTACTATCCTGCCGCGGCGACTAACTGGCTGGATCGGGAGGCTTTTGCGCGTAATCTGTCGGGACTGGTGGGGGTTCAACAACGGTATTATTTGATTTTGCTCTATGCGGAAGCGACCAAGATCGCGCCCGACGGAAAAGTGTCTGTTGTCGTGAGCAGCAAGGGGATTGCCGAGGTTTGGCAGGATCCCCTTCCTCTCGGTGGCCCCAATCGCACCATGGTGCGGATGCTGCAGATTCTAGACGAATAGTGCGGTAGTCTACCTCAATGCCTCCAATACCCGTGCGGCGGTGATGACTTGCAAGCCATCGTTTACCAGTGCTGTTCCAGGGCAGACTGAGGGGACAAACACATATTTCGCGATATCGCCGGGCAACCTCGGAGGGAGTGGCCGGGATGCCATATCCTTCACGATCCGCCTGATCGCAACATCGTCAAAAGGCTGCTCCGCCCATTTGACCTCACCGACAGCCCCCTTGCTGCCATCCGTTGTGGACAACACCACGTCCCATTCCGATGCTTCGCCCTGCCACCACCGTGACGCGGGAAGCCAGTTTGATTGGATGGCAGAGTCTTTGCTCAGGGTAGGCATCGCGGTCCGGCACAGCGCTTCCCATACTTGTGCAACCAGAGCGGGTTTTACCTGTCTCCATAATTGCTTTCTGGCCTCGGGAGCGGCGCCCGCTAATAATCCCCGGTGCGGGGCCACAACACGGAACCAAAATGCACAAAATGGATCCCGTATCCGGTACAAGGCCCGTTTTGACGTTTTCTCGCTATCGCCAAAAGGTAATTCCCGGATGACCAGCCCCAACTCCTGCAAGCGGCCAATAGGACGGTTGAGCGAAGTGGCCGGACACCCCAGTCGTCCCGCAATCTCGGACAACCGGTTGCAACCGTTTCCAATCACATCTAACAAGGGACGCAGGCTCAATGCCGTGGGCGTTTCCTCCCGCAATAGACGGTCTGGCTCCGTGTGCAACGGCGCCTGTGGATCAAGTGCCAACGCATCAACCGCCTCATCCAGGGCCTGGCCGAATGGCGCGGCCAGTTCCCAGTACCGGGGAATGCCGCCCCAGACCGCATAGGCTTGCAAGGCGTCGGTTGGATCGGTCAGACCCAGCGCCTCGCCAATCCAACCGGCGGGGAGGGGGGGTAAGGCGAAAGCTTCAGTTGCGCGCCCGTAGAGGGGTTCAGTCGGGTTCAATACCAAACCCTGCATCATGTGTTGGCTGGAACCGGCGATTGCCACCAGCAAGCCGTCCATGGCCACCTCACGGTCCACCCAGTTCTGCATGACGCTTGGCAGAGATGGCGAAGCGACAACCAGATGGGGAAATTCATCGAACACCAGTGGCCCCTTCCAGGATGCGGTGCGGGCATCTGCGGAGAGCCGGGTCAGTAGTGAATTCCAGTCCCGATACTCCACGTCATTGAACCCTGGCAGTTTCTCGGAGATCGCTTCGGCGAAATAGCGGCGCTGGACTGTCTCCGCAGACTGATCCGCAACCGTGTAAAGCCCGTCATGTTTTCGACACCATTCCGACAGCAATCGAGTTTTCCCGACGCGCCGACGCCCCCACAAGGCAACCAATCCGGTTGCGCGCCGTGTCGCAAGCCTGGAAAGACGTTCCATCTCGTTCTGTCTGTCAAGAAATCTCATGTCGAATGATTATGCAATTTATCATTATGTTTGCAAGCATAATGTTTTGATGCATATTCATTTAAAGTGCCTATTAAAGTAGCCGTCGTATCGGAAACACTTTGCCTGTGCTCCCGGCGGGCAGGCGCATCTGGTTACTTCAACGTCCTCCACGCCCTATTTCCGCCAATCCCTTTACTGGTTGGTCGTGACGATTTTGAAGAAATATCGGGTGGAGTTTGTCGGGCGTGTGAATGAGAACAGATCATTGGTTCCACTAACGGAATTGGAATACGCCAAAATATTCATCCAGGAATTTGATGTAAGCAAATTCGTCGAATACCATGGGGTGTTCACCCAACCATTGGTCCGGTTACAGGTTATCCACACATTCGTGTTTACCCAATATCGGTTAATGTAGACAATTGGAGGCGGTCCATTTTGTGAGGCACCTCCGAGCAGCGTCTGCGCGTTATTGGCGCCGCCTGGGGAGAAGTTTGCCTGTGCTTGCCACGTAAAGTCTCCATAATTTGTTCCCGTGCCTCTTAGTCCTAAGCTTCCCACATCCAACGAACCTAAGTCGTTCCCAACTCGGATAAAGCCTGAGACGTCATCATCGTAACAGATTTTGTATTCAATCGCGCCCCAACTGCGTTTCAATGCCAATCCGCCTGGAATTGGAAGATTCTGGTTATTGTCACCATATTGATTGATAACTGTTGTCAGAAGCATGTTGACGTTTTGAACCCCGGCATCGCCAAGAACCCAGAAACCATGACCATTTGTAACGGACTGTAAAATGCAGTTAGTGTTGATGGTGTAGGATGCTATTAACGTGGGTGTTGAGTCATAAACTTCAACGATCCAATTGCTGATGTTGATGCCTGAAGCTCCGCACAATTCGACATACTCGTTTGTAAAGATAATATCTCCCGGAATATCAACGGTATTTAATTCATTAAACCATACCGCGCCGGTCGGGCAGGAATACACGACGTAATAGGCCATATTGGTACCATAAACCTGATCCATGGGTGAATACCAGGTCGGGTTGACGCCGAACTGCAGGTTTGTTGCAGGACTGGTATGGTTTTGCGCCTGATAACCTCCGAATGTTGCCTTGGCCCCATACCGCACAAAAGTGTCAATGGCATTAGTCGGGATCGGGGTGACCGACTGGTACCGACTCCAATTCGTTACCCCTGCGGTATTGGTGGTGGCGGTAATGCAGGACATGTTAATCGAAGTCAACGGAGTATTAGTGACATCTGTATAGCTGCTGTTTACGGCATAGAGGGCATATAGCTGAATGTTGGTTGGGCTCATGAATGGTCGGTAGACGTCTACCGACACATAAACCGGGTTGGTGTAAAGCGGAATGGACGGTGTGACGACGAGGTTGCTCATGGAGAGCGTGGCCGCCATCGGCGCGATCACCAGGATATCGTCCAGGCAAACCCGACCCACACTGCCGGTGTTGTTGTTGGAGATGCGGACCCAGTGGCTGGTGGTGTCGTATATCGGGAGCTGGAAGAACTGGTAATCGTCGGTGTTTACAACGTTCGTGAGATAATACACGGTTGACCAGTCGCTCTCGTTGGTGCTGGCGATATCGGTGGCGGAGGTCTGGATCCGGATCCGTCCGGGGGTGGCAGCTCCGTTGGTTGTCCAGTTCCGATACCAGAAGCTGATTTCGCCCACCCCGAACGGGAGGTAGGGTGTGTAGATATTGGGAACCACACCCGCATAGGGCGCCGTTTCCTGGTTTGTGGAGATATCCGAACCCGAAGTCGTGTTGTTGAGGTAGCCCGCCCCGCCATAGTATTGCCGCGCCAGGGGCGGGTTGAGGGGGTCGGTGTCGTCAATGCATGCATTGTTGACGGTCCACGTTTGGCCCGCAACGGCGGCGCTGATCTTGAAATCATCCAGCAACAGGGCGCCCGGAACGGGGGTGGTGTTCCGGATGCGCAGGAAGATGTTGGTGGAGGCAAGCATCATGGTTTTTGAATAGGTCGCGTAATTAATGCCCGACATATCGGGGAAATTGGACGAGACCGTGGCGATGTTGCTCCAGGTCCCGGAGATGCCGTATTTAAGCTCGAGCGCGAAACTGGTGGCTGGATTGGTCGTGGTGCCGCAATAGCTGAAGGAAATGGTGTTGACGCCATTCGAGAGCATGGGCGACATGAGATACTGGCCGTTGGAACCACTGTCACGGGAGGCCTCAAATCGGCAGCAATAGTTGCTCGGCGACGCCGCGCCCTGTCGCTGCTCAATAAAGCCCTCCACTGTCGTCCATCCGGCGTTGGTCTGGTTGTCGGAATACCATTCCCCGACGGACACGTCGTCGAAATACATGCTCTGGTCTCCGGCGTTATGCGAGAAAATCACGGGAAATGTGACGTTTGTCTTCAAATTGATGGTCACGCTGTAGGGGGCTGTGTTTGAGAACACGATGTTGGTTAAGGGAACCCAATGCTGATAAATCGTGTAGTCATTATCGGAGGTGTTGGTGAAGATGTACACACCGTTGGTGACTGGCGGGGAAACGGCATTGGCCCAGTACTTAAATGAAATGGTTCCAATGCCTTGCAATGCGTTAGACGTTGCTTCCGTTCCCTGTTGGCTTGCCTGAACCACGAAACGCTGGCCTAACAGTGCGCCGACAGGTGCGTTGGTTGTCTGAACAGACGGCTGGATGGTGGTTGCGGTGTTGATCATGCTTCCGAAAATGGCGTACGCAGCGCCACCGCCCGCCGCATTGTTGGTATAGGCGGTAATGCCTGTCCATCGGGTGTCTGAAAAATTTTCAAACCGGGTTTGCGTGACGTTGGGCGTCCAACTATCGAAATTATTGACGACGAGCGGGATGTTGGCGTTGATGGACCGGACATATTGCCCACCCGAACCGGCCCAGGATTCGAAGTCCTGGAAGACGCATTGTTGGACGATATACTCGCCCGTTTTGTCGTTGAATCTGACCACATACTGGCCGCTGAAACTGCCGGATAGATTGATGGAGGACTGGTTGGTTCCGGCGAAATCCGCGAGCGGAAACGCTGTCTGCCAGTTATTGGAATTACCCCAGGATATCAGATTGGTCTGAATCCCGTTTCCGGCGGAGTAACCATACCCCCGGAGGCTCAAATTGAAAGTATTATTGGTCCCCAGGACCGTGACCACGCTTTCCCAGATGTTATTGGTCAACAGACGTCCCGGGGTGTTGGTCCCGTTGACGGTGGCCGCGACATTGCTGAAGGACGATCCAAACATATTCACGTTGAAACTGTTCGTCGAGGACGACCTTGGGCTCAGATCGTCGGCGGGGATCGCGTGATAGCCGGCGAATGACGAAACGACCCAGTACGTCACGGGGTAATCCCGCGTCGCGTTGGTGAAGACAAATGGAGCGGCGGTCACAAAGGTGTTTCCGTTGGAATAGACCATGGGGCTCGAGTTGGTCGTCGCGCTGCCATACAGGCTCCAATAAAAGGTCGGAGTGATGCTGAAGGCCGGGTAGGCGGCGGTCAGGGACGGGACGTCGCAGGAGGCCGAGACCGCCTGCCCGACGACCGGGTAGCCGGGGTTCAGGTTGACGTTGGTGACCAGGACGTTGGCGGGATAGGGGGTGCAGAGGATATTGTCGAAGTAGACATCCCATGATGAAGCATTGCCGCTCTGTCCCAGGTTCAGTTTCCGGATCCGTATGTATTGATTCGTGGGAATCCGCACGATGTTGGTCCAAGAAGAATAAGTCGTGGCGTTGATCACATTGGTCGGCCCGTATGCAGACCATGTCCCATTACCGCTCTTTGCCTCCACGACGATCTGGTTGGATCGTGAGGATACAGCCATGGCGGCTGAAAAGACGACCGAACCGACACCGTTCGAGAGCAAAGGACTGACAATCGAGGCCGTTGAGTTCGATCCGACCCGGCATACATTGGGTTGGGAAGGGGCGGAGGCATTGGACGAGATCTGTGAATAGTTGATGACCCATCCTGCTGTGTTGGTGGCTGTGTTTGTCGTATAGCCCGTCGCGGGGATGGGGAAACTACCCCAGGAGGCCGTCGAATCGAAGGATTCATACCGATAGTCGAAGACGGAATTGGTCGTCGTATAGCTATAGGGTTGATTGGTCCCCGCCGCCGGATAGAACAGGGAAGAAGAGGCCATGACGCCGGAGAAGAAATACTGGACGGCGTATTGTACGGTGCCGAGTTGGGGCGGGATGCCGTTGGCGGTGACATAATGATTGGCATTGCTCGGGACCATCGGGGATGATTGGAAAAGCAGATTGCTGGCGCCCCGATACCAGACGACCGCGGTGATGCTGGTGGCCCAGGAGTTGGGGATCAGGTCAATGCCAATGGTGACCGCGTCCAAGGAGCCGGGAACGGCGGGAGAATTGGTCAGGTTGGTTGCGAGGACCGCGGCACCGGGAGCGGCGACCACCACCTCATCCAGGCTCACCCTCGCACTTCCCGCGTTGGTGTTGTTCAGGATCCGCACGGCTTGGTTGTTCAGGTCCGACCAGGGGATGTTGACAAACGTGTATGTCGTCGAGGTGATATTGGATAGCGTCGCGATGGTGATCCAGTTGGTCGCGGCTGTATCCGGGGTGGGGGCGATCTGAACTTGGAGCAGGCCCGGGGGATTTGCCGCGGAACCCCACTTGCGGTACCAGAAGGAGATATGGCCGATGCCGCTCGTCAGGAGCGGGGAGAGAAGGGTCGACGTGGTGTTGGAGTTCAGGATGGCATAGCGGTTATGGCCTGCCAATGCGCCTGCGGAGTCATTGGTCACGGAGCCGTTTGAAAGGATCCAGTTGTTGTTCGTGTAGGTTCCGAACGGCTGGTTGGTCCAGGATTCAAGGTTTTCGTAGGTACAGGCGCGGACGGTGTAGTTGGAGTCAACTTCGTTGAACGTGAAAAGATGGAATCCGATATTCGTGGTGGAGAGGATGATATTGGTGGCGCCGACGTCGGCATTGCCGTAGGCCATCAGGTTGGAGTAGGTCTGGTTGGCATCACCCCAGAAGGTGTCGATTCCGTTGCTGGTGGACTGGAATCGGAAGGCGGAGACCGGGTTCGAGACATAGGCAACGCCCTGCCACAGGTAAGTGGAGGAGAGCGTGAGGGGGGCATTGATGGGGCTTGTCACCACCATGTTGGTGTAACTGGATCGGGGTAGGACGGAGATGGTGTTGGTGGCCGAGTTGACAGTGTTGTTGATCCCTTCGGCGGTTTGCACCACCTGGACGAAATAGTCGAGCGGGGTGAACGCCGGTTGGCCGGGAATGTTGGAGCTGGTCGTGAAGACATTGGCCGAATTGGTCATGGGAATGGCGATCCAGTTGGTGCTGGAGGATGGTTTCCAATAGTTTGTGGCGGTCAAGGCGTTTGGATTTCCGATGACAGAAATTGATGCCGCCACGGCGATGGAATTATTTTCCATCGGGATGGCGGGATTGATTGTCACATTCGTGATCGAAACCCGGGCGGGCGGGGCGGCGACCACCACCTCATCCAGGCTCACCCTTGCACTTCCCGCGTTGGTGCCGGCCATGATTCGCACCGCCTGGTTGTTGAGGTCAACCCAGGGAATGTCAACGAATGAATAAGCGGGAGACACGATATTTGTAAGGGATGCGATGGTGGACCAATTGGTGGAGGCTGGGGTGGGCGCAGCCTGGATGGTGAGCGATCCTGACGAGGCGCTCTGGGACCCCCATTTGCGGTACCAGAAGGAGATGTGGCCGATACCGTTGGTCAGGAGCGGGGAGAGGAGATAGGACGTGGTGTTGGAGTTCAGGATGGCGTAGCGGCCGGAATAAGTGCCGGCCGAATCATTGGTCACGGAGCCATTGGTGAGGATCCACTGGTTGGTGTAGGTCCCGAAGGGTTGGTTGGTCCAGGACTCAAGATTTTCGCGGACACAGGGGCGGACGGTGTAGGTTGAGTCGGTTTCCCTGAAGGTGAAGAGATAAAGCCCGGTGTTGGTGGTGGAGAGGATGATATTGGTGGCGCCGGCCTCGGCAATGCCGGAGGCCATCAGGTTGGAGTAGGTCTGGTTGGCATCACCCCAGAAGGTGTTCACCCCGTTGCTGGTGGCCTGGAATTGGAAGGCGGAGACCGGATTCGAGACATAGGCAACGCCCTGCCAATAGTAGTTGGAGGACAGGGTGAGGGTGGCGTTGATAGGACTTGTGACCACGATGTTGGTGTAGCCGGCGCGGGGGCGGATGGAGACGGTGTTGGTGGCTGAGTTGACGGTGGCATTGATCCCGTCGGTGGTCTGCACCACCTGGACGAAATAGTCGAGCGGGGTGAACGCCGACTGGCCGGGGATGTTGGTGGTCGTTGTAAAGACATTGGCCGCATTGGTCATGGGGATGGCGGTCCAGTTGGCGCCGGAGGAGAGTTTCCAGTAATTTGTGACGGCCAGACTGTCGTACGCCCCGTTGACGGAGAGGGATGCGGTGACCGAAAGGGTGTCGTTTTCCACCGGGATGGCGGGGGAGGCGGCAAGGTTGGTGACAGCGATTTGGGCGGGCGGGTAGGTGATGGAGATGCTATCAATATACACGTCGAAAGTGGCAATGGATCCAAACGTGTTCAGTTTTCGCAACCGAACATACTGATTGCTGTATATGGGAAACGTATTGGTCAAAGGAGAGAACGTCATGGAATAAATCAAGTTGGTTGCCCCGAAGGCAGTCCAAGTCCCGCCCCCGCTACTTGCCTCCACGACGATCTGGTTGGATCGTGAGGATACAGCCATGGCGGCGGAAAAGACGACCGAACCGACACCGTTCGAGAGCAAAGGGCTGACAATCGAGGCCGTTGAGTTCGATCCGACCCGGCAGACATTGGGTTGGGAAGGGGCGGCGGCATTGGATGAGATCTGTGAATAGTTGATGACCCATCCTGTCGTGTTGGTGGCTGTGTTTGTTGTGTAACCGGTCGCGGGGATGGGGAAACTTCCCCAATTGTTTGTGGAATCGAAATTCTCGCTCGCTTGCACAGCGGCCCGGGCTGGCCCGTTCGCGCAAAGCAAAGCGGCAAACACGGTTGAATACAAATAAGATAAGGTATTGATCCTCATGGTCATGATCCCTTGATGAATAGAATTCTCTTGTTCAAGGGTTATTATAGCCTGAACCGACAGGGAGGGACAAGCGTGAAGGTGCGGGACATTGCCGGTTTTTTGAGAGTAATTTTGGAAATTCAGGAAATTCAGAGTCAGAGGATCAAAGCCTTTTCGAGAAACCTCAGGGCCCCAGGTAATAATGTTGCGGGATTCTGAATTCGGGGTGCATGGTCTATTGGGTTACGCTGGAACACATTATGGTCTGCCCCGAATTAATAATCCCGCAACGGTTTTCCGGGCACATTAAAGAATTAAGAGAGGGATGAAGACCTTGAGATACTTCATTTCCCCATCCTTTCCCCATCAGTGGTTTGAAATGTATTGTCAATGCGGGATGGGCGGGAGTAGATTGAAGCCAAGGTACTTGAAGGAGAGAATTACCCATGATAACTCGAATATTACGGGGGTTTACGCTGATTGAAATGCTGTTGGTCATTGCGATTATTATGATCTTGGCAGGAATGATGTATCCTGTTCTTAGCAAGGCGCGCGAGTCGGGGAGGGCGACCCAATGCAGTTCCAATCTCCATCAACTTCAATTGGCTTCGTTAAACTATGCAAATGATCATGATGGGAAGATCCCGGCTTGCGCATGCAATTGGTATCAATGGGAGGATGGGTCATGGCGCCATACACATGGTTGGGTTTCATGGAAGAATTATTCGCCACAATGTACGGATACAAATGCGCATGATAACACCCCGAATTATGCTTGGAGCGGAGCGGACGGGATTTCGTGTGTAACTAACGGGGCCTTATATGGATATGTAAAAGGCGGAGAGGGGATTTATAAGTGCCCGACTTTTTCGATGAAGTCAAATTGCAAAGTGGATGATCCAAAGCGTAGTTATGCGATGAATATGAGTGCGTCCGAATTTAATCTTCTTGCCGGTAGTGGTCAGCCAAACACCATCTTATTTGGTGATGATTCCCTCTTGGTTGGGAATCCTGCTGCGGATGCACAATTTTCAACCAATGAAATCAACCGTATACACAATGGCAAAGCCAATGTTGTCTATGTTGATGGGCACGTTGACAAAATGTAACATTTTCCGCCGCCCGGAGGGGTGAATAAAGTCTCTTGACTTTTCCGGCCGTTGTTTCTATACGTAGAAACATTATGTATCCCAATGAAGCAAGTTATGCAGGGCTGGCGCGGGAATATGATGTCGTGCCGGTGGTCAAGGAGGTGCTGGCGGACCTGGAAACGCCGGTCTCCGTTTTGCAGCGGTTCATGAGCCGGGAGAATGCGTTTCTCCTGGAAAGCATGGAGGGCGGCGAGAAATGGGGGCGTTATTCCTTTGTCGGGATCGACCCGCGTCCCTTTCTCGAGGTGGACCATCGGAAGCCGGGCGCCGGGTTGGAGGAGATCCGCCGGGTGTTCAAGGGGGTGCGGGTCGCCACCGTGCCGGGCTTGCCGCGGTTTATCGGTGGTGTGGTGGGCTTCATCGGTTACGAGGCGATTGGGGAGTTCGAGACGATGCCGGAACCCAAGCCGGGCCGCGCCGGACTGAGACTGCGGAGCCGCTTCGTTCAGGCCGACAGGATGATCGTGTTCGATAATATCCGCCACACGATCAAGATCGTGGTCTGCACGCGGCCCTCGGAATCCACCTCGCCGGAAGCGGCCTACCGCCGCGCGGTGTCGGAGATCGAAGGGATCGAGCATACCCTGAACCAGCCGGCGGAGCGTATGCCTTGCCGGGCTGGTCCGGCCGTGAATTTTGAATCGAACATGACGAAGGATGAGTTTTGCGGGATGGTGAAGAAAGCGAAGGACTACATATATGCCGGCGACATCATCCAGGTGGTTCTGAGCCAGCGGTTCAGTGCGAAGACTGAGATCCCGCCGCTTCATCTCTACCGAGCCCTGCGCCTGCTGAATCCGTCGCCCTACACCTTCTTCCTGAAAATGGGGGGGCAGACGCTGGTCGGCTCGTCGCCGGAGGTGATGGTGCGCCTGACGGGGAATCGCGTGGAACTGCGGCCCATTGCCGGAACCCGCCCGCGCGGGGCGGATGATGCGTCCGACCGCGCCCTGGCGGATGAATTGCTGTCGGACGAAAAGGAAAAAGCCGAGCATGTGATGCTGGTTGACCTGGGTCGTAATGATATCGGGCGGCTGGCGGAAATGGGCAGCGTCCAGGTGACCGACTACATGGTCATCGAACGCTACAGCCATGTGATGCATCTGGTCTCGCATGTCCAAGGTGTGCTGCGCAAGGAGTTTGATGCTTATGATGTGATCCGCGCCACCTTCCCGGCGGGAACGTTGTCCGGCGCCCCGAAGATCAGGGCCATGCAGATTATTCATGAGTTGGAGACTGAACCACGCGGGGCCTACGGGGGCGCCGTCGGCTATGTGGGTTATGACGGCAACATGGATCTGGCCATCACCATCCGGACCCTTGAGGTCAGCGAAGGGGTGGTCTCAGTGCAGGCGGGGGCCGGGATCGTGTATGATTCCGATCCGGTAAAGGAATACGAGGAAACCTGTCATAAGGCCCGCGGGATGCAGAAGTCCGTGGAATTGGCGGCCCGTGGCCTTGACGTGAGTGGAGATGGCGTATGATCGTGCTCATTGATAACTATGATTCGTTTACCTACAACCTGGTCCAGATGATGTCCTCCCTCGGCGCCGATATCCGGGTGTTCCGGAATGACGCCATTACGGTGGAGGGCGTGGAAGCGTTGAATCCGGCGGCCGTGGTCATCTCGCCGGGGCCTTGCACGCCGAAGGAGGCGGGCATCTCGGTGGCCTTGATCCGGCGGATGAGCGGGCGGATTCCCGTGCTGGGCGTCTGTCTCGGGCACCAGTCGCTGGGCGTGGCGTTCGGGGCGACGGTGTCGAATGCCAAACGCATCATGCATGGCAAGGTCTCGCCGGTCCGGCATGACGGCCAGGGGCTCTACAAGGGGATGATCAATCCCTTTCCGGCGGGACGGTACCATTCGCTCGCGGTTCTCAAGGAAACCCTGCCGCCGGAGCTGATCGCCGATGCCTTCAGCGACGATGAGGAAATCATGGGCATGCACCATGCAACCCACCAGACTTATGGCGTTCAGTTCCATCCCGAGTCGGTATTGACTCCGAGTGGAAAGAAGTTGCTGAAGAATTTTTTAGAGATAGTCGTATAAAGTGGGGATATCTCACGCGAAGCCGCGAAAAACGCGAATCGGAGAAGGGTTTATTTGCGTCTTCGCGCCTTCGCGAGGGATAATTTTTTTTATATAGTGTTATGG
>Ga0118677_10006784_pt1 | contig 19222 bp, 19 predicted proteins | sample AliMusrvi5mmetaG_FD_86154 | JGI IMG/M metagenome (GOLD analysis project Ga0118677, IMG submission 86154) | reverse complement strand
CTCTACAAATTACGCCATCTGGTTGAGAACGCCTTCCTGCACCTCAAGCGCTGGCGAGGAATCGCCACGCGCTACGCCAAGAAGGTCTCATCCTTCCTCTCTCTCGTGCAAATCCGCTGCATCACCCTCTGGCTCGCCATCTCGTGACGACACTATTTAAAGGTGAAACGCATCTAGATGCGTCTGGCAAAAGGAATTTCCAGATAAAGAAGGCGAAGGAACCCCCAAGCGCGAATCCTGGGGAATACCACGCCCACGCTTGTCTTCTCAACGGACCTTGTCTGCGAATCTTCGATTCGGGAACCGCAGACGCTCTATTGGATAATCCAATCCGTAGCGAACGAAACGGGTTTTCTGGGAGAGCCCTCTATGGCGTCGGCACCGCTGCGTCAGGTGCCGTTGTCGCCGGAACTGCGGGAACGGGCGTCTCCATGGGAATCGGGGCGGGCGCGTCAGGAGCCGTTGCCGCCGGAACTGCGGGAACGGGCGTCTCCATTGGAGTCGGGGCGGGCGCGTCAGGAGCCGTTGCCGCCGGAATTGCCGGAACCGGCGTCTCCATGGGAGTCGGGGCGGGCTCGGCAGGAACCGTTGCCGCAGGAACTGCGGGAACGGGAACAACCCGGGGTGCAGGAGCAGGCGGTGGGGGCGGAGCAAGATTCAAAATCCGCTCCTCCTCAGGCAGGAATGCGGTATTGCGCGCCAGGTTCCGATATTCCTGAGACTCCTCCATCCGCCCTATTGCGGCAAGAAACGCGCTATAATATGCCGCCACGGAGGGGTTCCTGAGTTCTTCGGGTTTGAGTTTTTTCAGAACGTCCACCGCCTCGGAAGCCTTGCCGGCGCGGAAGAGAGCAAAAGCATAAGTCGAAGCGAAGGTGGGGTCCGCTGGCTCCTTTTCATGAAGGTCGCGCGCGATGTTTTGTGCGCGGTCCATTTCCTTGTCCAAGAGCAGGCAAAACATCGCAAGGTTGTTGCGGGCGGCTGTATCACCGGGATTGCGCTCAACAAGCAACAAATAGGCGCGGTAGAGTCCCGCCGTGTCGCGCCTTAAGTAGTAATACTCACATAGGGATTTTAGCGCCTCGGCAGAGCGATTCGATTTTGGCACCGCCAGCCACAGCGCTTGCACCGCTTCGGGTTCCCATCCCCATTGCATCGCCGCCCGTGCAAGCGACATCAGCGCATCGCCGTTGGTGCCAGCCAGATTCATCGCCTCTTTCCACGCTGTTTTTGAGGCCATGTCGCTTTTGTCCATCTCACGGTATGCCCGCGAGAGGAACGCTTTTTTCATGTACTCCAGGTCGCCCCAATTTTCGTCGGCGAGGAAAAACTTCAGTCGTTTCCAGTCCCCAAACGCGGCGAACGCCCGCGCTATCTCCATGCGAATGGGAACAGCGGAAACCAAGTCCGAAGGCAAACGCAACGCCCAAGCCTTCGCAAGAAGCGAATGTTGGTTGGAGTTCATCCATGACAGCAAGGGGAGGATTTCCGCGGGGGCGAGGGCCGCTTCGTCCTCGGTTTTTTTCAAAACAGTTTGAAACTCCGGAGAGTTCACGGCGTGCAAAACCCCCAGATATATCAACCGGTCGCTAAAGAGATGGCCGGGATCGCCATCCAACTCCGAGGCCAATTTCAAGGCGCGTTCAGGCTGGATGTTCCTCAGCGCATCCACCACAAGTGCGCGCAGCGCTTCCACCCGCAATCCCGTTTCCGGAAGTAACGTTTCAATCTCTTTGCGCGCCTCCTTTTGGACTGCGGGTTCGGGCGACTTCACGCGGACAATCGCCAGACGCATCCGGTAGGCAGAATTATTCGGAGCGAGCTTCACGGCCTCGGCGAAGTGCTTTTCGGCCGTGCTTATCTGCCCCTGCCCCAGAGCAATGCGGCCCGCAAGATCACGAAAATCCGCCCTGCCGCCCGCCTCGGTCTCCATCTTCCGGACCACATCCGCCGCCTCCTGGATTTTTCCGAAGAGAAGTGCCCCTTCCGCCAGGGCGATTTGGTCGTCCAAATTTTTGGGTGCCAACTCAACGGTCCGGCGTAGCCAGGTAAGCGCCTTGGCATTCCCCATTCTAGTATAGGCTTGGGCCGATATACGAGTCGCCTCCACATTCTTTGGATCAAGCAACAATACTTGATCCACAGCTATGCGCATGCTGTTGAAATCACCGGCACTCAGAAAAGCCCGCGCCCGATCGATGAGCTTTTGCTCTCTCCAGGAAAGATAGAAATGCCTCCCCACCCCGATGAGTGACAGCGTCAAAACACAGACCGCCAAGATGACAACCCACTTGGGCACGCGCCGACCTGCCTGAGGGATTTCGGTGTTCTTGTCCGCAATTTTTTTCATAGCGTAGGGGAATGGAATTTATCCATTGTGGCAGGCATCATAAATCAAAGTCATTCCTCTTGCGAGATGAATTCTCATTGCACCCCAACAGAGGAACCGGGGACTTTCCCTGAACGCGCATCCCCACCGCATTAACGCTTTGACCCCGGGCCGCTTCGTTCCGCACTATCGTCTCCATGCACTCCAAACTTCGCATCGGAATCGTCGGAGCCGGCGGCATCGTTTTGCAACGCCATCTCCCCGCGCTGCTGGCCATGCCGAACGTGGAAATCGTCGCCGTTTCCAACTCCACCTATGCAAGTTCCGAACGGTTCTGCCGCGAGCATCTCCCGCACGCCACGCCGCTTAAGAATTGGGCCGAACTGGTCTCGTTGCGCGAATTGGACATCGTTTGGATCGGCACCACCCCCTACATGCATGCGCCGGTCTCCATCTCGGCGCTGGAGGCGGGCCGGCACGTCTTTTGCCAGGCCCGCATGGCGATGAACCTGGAGGAAGCCAACGAAATGCTCTCAGCGGCACGCAACCATCCGCAACAGGTCGCCATGCTCTGCCCGCCCCCTCACGGGATGCCCGGGGATGGATTGATGCGCAAGCTCCTGGCCGATAACCTCATCGGCCACCCCCATCATCTCCGTCTTCAAAGCTTCTCGCCGGCCTACCTGGACGCCTCCGCCCCGGCGCACTGGCGGCAGCGGGTGGAATACAGCGGCCTCAACGTCCTCACGCTGGGTATTTACGCGGAAGTTCTCCAACGGTGGCTGGGCCCCATCTCTGCCGTCACCGCGCGGGCGAAAACGCTCCATCGCAGGCGGGATCACTATGAAGTGCGCGTGCCGGACCTCGTCACCGTGCTCGCGGAGTTCGCCAATGGCGCCGAAGGGGTGCTGGAGTTCAGCGGCGTGGCGGCATTCCCCCCTCCCGATGTGCTGGAGATTTACGGGGAATGCGGCACGCTGCGTTATGACTTCAGCGCCGACACCATCACCGCCGGTCGCGTAGGCGACCGCGCCGCGCAACCAATCGAAATCCCCCCCGAAATGAGGGGCCATTGGACCGTGGAAAAGGATTTCATCACAGCAGTGAAAACCCCGGCGCGCCCGCACCCGCGCCCGACGTTCGAAGACGGCGTGCGCTACATGCGCGTGGTCCAGGCCGTGGCGGATTCCATTGCCGGGCAGCACCGCGTGGAGATCGCCCTGGAATAAGGTCTTGTCAACCCTCCACGCCGCACTACAAAATCCACGCATCCCATGAGCACCCCTTTCATCCACGACGATTTTCTCCTGCAAAATGCACCGGCGCGCGCGCTCTACCATGATTACGCGGAAGGATTGCCGATTATCGACTACCACTGCCATCTTTCCCCGGCGGAAATCGCCGAAAACAAGCGCTGGGAAAACCTCACGCAAATCTGGCTCTACGGGGACCACTACAAATGGCGCGCCATGCGGACTGCGGGCATCGCCGAGGAATTTTGCACCGGCGCGGCCAGCGACTGGGAGAAGTTTGAGCAATACGCCGGGCTCATGCCCAAGGCGCTGCGCAACCCCCTCTACCACTGGACGCATCTTGAACTGGCACGCTACTTCGGCGTCACCGACCGCCTCCTGAACCCGGATACCGCACGCGGCATCTACGACGACTGCAACCGCCTCATCCGCTCGCCGGAGTTCACCTGCCGCTCGCTCATGAAGCAGTCCAAAGTCGAAGTGGTCTGCACCACGGACGACCCCGTTGACTCGCTCGAACACCACCGCGCCATCGCCGCCGACCCCGCTTTTGATGTCCAGGTGCGTCCCACCTGGCGGCCGGACAAGGCGTTCTCCATTGACAAACCCACCCTGTTCAACGACTGGCTGGCCCGGCTCGCGCAAGCTGCCAACGTCGAAATCAAGAGCCTCCACGCCCTGCTCGCGGCGCTGCGCAACCGGCATGATTTCTTCGCCGCAAACGGCTGCCGCCTCTCGGATCGCGGCATCGAAACGGTTTATGGCGACGAGTGCACGGAATCCACCGCCGAAGCCATCTTTACCAAGCACCTAGCCGGGCAGCCCGTGACGCCCGCGGAAGTCTCCCTCTTCAAGTCGTTCATGCTGCACGAGCTCGCCGTGATGGACGCCGAAAAAGGCTGGACCCAGCAGCTCCACTACGGCCCGCTGCGCAACAACAACACCGCGATGCTTGAAAAAATCGGCCCGGACACCGGCTTCGACTCCATGGGCGACTGGCCCGTTGCGGAGGGAATGTCCCGCTATTTCGACCGGCTCGCTCGCAAGGAGCGCCTGCCCAAGACCATCATCTACAACATCAACCCGCGCGACAACGAGCTGATCGCCACGATGATCGGCAACTTCCAGGACGGCATCACCGCGGGCAAGATGCAATTCGGCAGCGGTTGGTGGTTCCTGGATCAACTCGACGGCATGACGCGCCAGATCGAAGCCCTCTCGCAGCTCGGCCTGCTGAGCCAGTTCGTGGGGATGCTCACCGACAGCCGCTCCTTCCTCTCCTACACCCGGCACGAGTACTTCCGCCGCCTGCTCTGTAACATCCTCGGCACGGACATCCAGCGCGGCATGATCCCCAACGATCTCCCGCTCGTCGGCGCGATGGTGAGGGACATCTGCTACTTCAACGCAAAACGCTACTTCGGCTTCTCCCAAGCGTAGAAGAGAAGGCCTAGAACCCCCGCACGGGCACAGCGGCCCCGGCGCGTTCGGCAGAAAGATACGCGCTGTAGATCGTGGAAATGGTGTTGGCCGCAAGCCCGCTGTCACTTTCCACGGGCTCTCCGTAAGCCACGGTGCGGTAGAACGCCTCGATTTCCTGCGGGTAACCGGTGAACCAATCCTCGTCGGGCGAAGGCTGGCTCCAGCCCTGCTTGGTGCCGATTTTTTCGACCACATACACCTCCTTGAAATTCGCCTCCGCCGGGTTGTAGGCCTGCATGGAGGTGTTTGGGTTGATGTTGCAGATGGTGCGATGGTTGTTTGCCGCCACTTCCAGCCAGTTGTGAACCCCTCCAAGGATGAGCTCCGAGGCGAAAATATCCGCCACGGTGCCGTCTTCAAAGACGACATGCATGAGGGAGAAATCTTCGACGTCCTGATACTCGGTGCGCAGATGCCCCTCATCGCGGAAGCCGGGTTGCCGGGTGATGGAGTGGGTCCGCGCAGAGACCTCCACCGGCCGGATCGGCTGGCCGGTGCGCACCTTCCCCTCCACGGCCTTTAGATACAAGGCCGCGCTCAACGGATGGCACCCCTTGCCCATCATCGATCCCCCGCCGGAATGGCTCCACTGCCCATAACTCCTGGCGTGCGAACCGCTGTGCCCTTCCTCGGCGTGAATCCACAAAATCTGCGCGCCCGTCTTGGTCAGAATCTCCCGCTCCTTCTGCACGCTCGGCGCATAGACCCAGTTCTCCGCATAGAGGATGCGCCCCCGGCTCGTGCGTTCCGCAGCGAGCATGCGCTCGATGCTCGCCAGGGATTCCGCCAGCGCGACGCTTTTGGGAAAGCGCTCTCCGTTGAACGCCTCGCTCCCATCCCCGAAGTAGCCGGTGAACGGTTTCTCCACAATCGCAAACTTCCCTCCCGCCAGCACCTTGCAGACAATTTCCTCGTGCGTGCAGGCCGTGGTGCAGACGTGCAGCGCATCGCACTGGTCGATTAACGCATCCAAATCGCTCGCCGCCACAAGCCCGCGCGCTGCCGCGAATTCACCGGCCCGGCGCGGTGAATAAACGCCCGCGATCTCCGCGTTCACGCCGTAAACACGGGTGATCCCGCGGTGGTGAAAAGACGCGGCGAACCCCGCGCCCACAATCCCGACCCGAATGGTTTTCTTTGTCTGCATAACCTTGAGCGGTTGAGGAAGGGTGCGCAACCACCCGGCTGACGGGACTACCTCGCCAGCCAGCCGCCGTCCACGGCGATGGTGTAGCCGTTGAGATAGGAAGACGCTTCGGAGGCCAGGAATACCACTGCGCCCTGGAGGTCTTCCGGGGTGCCCCAGCGCCCGAGCGGGATGCGCTCAAGGATCGCCTCGTTGCGCGCGGCGTCGGCGCGCAGGGCCGTGGTGTTGTCCGTGGCCATGTAGCCGGGGGCGATGGCGTTGCAGTTGATCCCCTTGGGCCCAAGTTCGCAGGCCATCAGGCGCGTGAGGCCCATGACGGCACTCTTGGAAGCGGTATAGGAGGGCACGCGGATGCCGCCCTGGAAGGAAAGCATGGAGGCGGTGCAGATGATCCTGCCGCCTTTGCCCTGCGCGACCATCTGGCGGGCTGCGGCCTGGCTGAGCAGAAAAACCGCCTTGATGTTGAGGTTCATCACGTCATCCCAATCCTTCTCGCTGAAATCCAGGAAATCCGTGCGGCGGATGATGCCGGCGTTGTTCACCAGAATATCCAGACGTCCAAAAGCAGCCACGGTCTTTTTGACGATTTGCGCCGGCGCGCTGGCGGCGGTGAGGTCCAACTTGAGAGTCTCGCATTTACGGCCAAGGCTGCGGATTTGCGCCTGGGTCTCCATGGGATCAATCACGTCCACGGCCATCACATCCGCCCCTGCCTGTGCGAGCGCCAGCGCCATCCCCTGCCCCAACCCGCGCGCGGCACCGGTCACGACCGCGACCTTGCCGTCCAGTTTGAATTTATCAAGGATCCCGCCCACGGGCGCTTGGTTTTCCGGCGTAGCTGATTTTTGTTTGCTCATAAATTTGCTCATTTAGGTAACATAATCCTCTCGGTGTAAACACAGAATTATTTTGAGGCTGCCTCAGAGCTTGTGAAAAACCGGGGAGAAGGCACCTCAAATGTCTCCCAGTGTGCGCCGCATGCACTCGTCGATGAGCGCCACCTGGACCTGGACGCGCTGGTCGAGGGCAAATTCGCTGGGCGTCTCAAAGGTGAAGGAGCGTTCGGCGTGGTGGAGATGGAGGTAAACCGCTTCCGGGATGCTCGGGAACTTGTTGATGTCGATCTTGCGGCGCAGCAAGCCCGCCTTGGAAGTGCGCCGCCCGTCGATCATTGTGCGCCCCTCGATGGGGATGAGCGGGCGGGCGATCTCCACCAGCTCTTCGCCCCAAAACGGAGCCCGGCGTTCCAGTTCGTAGATGTAAAGCCCCTGGCCGTCGTAGTCCTCGTGCAAATTCAGCACGAGGGCAAACCGGTGGGGCTTGATCAACCGCTTGAGCGCCTGGATGTGCGGCACGTGGTCGTGCTGGAACGTCCGGTTGAGATCGCGCCCCTGCGCATCCGCACGGGTGTTGTTGACAAGCCCCCACGGGTTCAGACACGGAAAAAGGAGGCACGGCTGCTTTCGCAGGATCTCGGGATGCGTCTCCGCCCAGCGGATCAACCCCTCCGTGCCTGCCGGCTCATCCCCGTGGATGCCCGCAGAAAGGTAAACACCGCCCTCAAGGGGTTGCCGGGAGGTGAGCATGAACACGTCGTAGCCGTCCGCCTGGGCGAACGCGGTCATCCTCAGCCCGGCAGCGCGCGCCACCTTGCGCCAGCGGCGCACGAGGAAGGGATAATCATGGCAACGAAAAAGCGTCGAGTCCACAAGAGGAGTTACCCACAGATTGTGCAGATTGAAACTGTTTTTTCCTCCTACGCTTTGCTGTTTCGGGATGCCACGTCATGCCGCAGCCGCAGAAGGGAAAACAACGCGCGCAAGGGCCAGAAGACCGCCTCAACCGCGGCGGAAAACAGCCGCATGGGAATTTTCACCACGCGGGCAACGGGGGCCAACCAGCGGATGAGCCTGGGACTGCGCTCATAGAGAATCGTGGCGAGGACGATCAGCGTGATTCCCGCGAACTTGACCACGGACCCAATTTTGTGATCGGTGAAAATCTCGAAGAGCAGGAGCGACCCCACGTAGCCGACGAGCAAAAAGGCCGTGCTGGCCAGAATGGGGAATTTTTCCATGAGGCCGATGCACGCCCCGGCCAGAAACCGCAGGGCAAGGATGCCGATGAAAACGCCGGTGCACACGACCCAGAGCTGGCTGCTCAACGCCACGGCCGCCACCACATTGTCCAGACTCAAGCTCAAATCCATGAGCTCAATGGAAAGCACCGTCATCCACAACCCCGCTTTTTTAGGTGGTTTGAGGGGGTTCTCCGGCGTTTCTTCCCGGGTCAGGTGGGCGCACATCAAATAGATCAAATAGGCCGCACCGAAGGCCTTGATCCAGGGGTTGGCGATGATCCACGCCACGAAAACCAGCGCCAGCGCGCGGAAGCCGTAGGCGCCGATGATGCCAAGACGCAAGGCAAGCCGCTTCTGATGCTCGGGTAATTTGGCCGCCATGGCGGCGATCGCAAGGGCGTTATCCACCGAAAGCAGCCCCTCGATCACGATCAAGGAAAGGATGACGGGCACCCCTTCCAGAAACTCAGTGGATGTAATCATTTGGGCCACGCATCCAACCATGACGGCGGCGCTTAGGGGAGAAAAAAACCTTTTTTCCCATCATTGCTCTCTTTCAACACGAACTTTTCGGGTGTCCCAAACATCGAACGGTATATGGGGTGAACACCCCATATACTAACGTCATCCCACAGCCCATTGTGTCACCTGAAATAAGAGCCAAACGCCAAATAAAATAAAAATTATGACGACCCCTAATGATGCAGCATCCCGCGCCGAAGCCTCCGACAAGAAAGTAATAACCCCCATCCGAGCCCAAAATACTTCTAAGAGATCGACAAACCAAACTCGGCCAGCTGGCGTTACTGCAAAACCAAATAGATGCATCGTCTCGGCGATAGCGGTTTTTAGCCTTCTGGCAATTGCACCCGGCGCAAAAGGGCAAGCTGTTTCCCTGGGAGCGGCAGAGAATTTTACAATCGTCAGTTCACAGGGGGTCACTAATTCCGGACCTACCGTCATCACGGGAAACATTGCCCTTAGTCCGATCACCTCGATCACGGGCTTCGGTGTCGGCGAAGGCGTAGTGACAGGAGCAGTTCACTACAATGACGTGCTGGCGACGCAAGCCCAGACCGACGCGCTTGCCGCTTACAACACTTTAGCTGGCCTGACACCATCCATCGACAAAACGGGCCAGAACTTGGGCGGTATGACGCTCACACCGGGCGTTTACCATTTCGATACATCCGTCGGTTTGACGGGGATTCTGACCCTAGCTACACTGGCCGATCCCAACGCGCTTTTCGTTTTTCAGATCGGGAGCACACTGACCACGGCGGTGGGGTCTTCTGTCGTTGTGACGGGTGCAGGCGCGGGAAGCGACCCCAATGTGTTTTGGCAGGTGGGCAGTTCAGCAACTCTTAACACCAGCACGGCTTTTGACGGAAATATCCTCGCCCTGGCCAGCATCAGCTTCGGAACGGGTTCCACGCTCGTGAATGGCAGAGCGATTGCCTTGACCGGAGCCGTGTCGTTACTCAATAACAATATTGCTCCGGCAGAGGTGCCGGAACCTTCGACATGGGTAATGTTGTTTGCTGGAATGAGCGTGTTGGGCTTCTGGAACTGGAAGCAGATGCGTCGCCATTCCAACGCGTAATCACCACTGCTGCTTCTTTTCCACCCGGCCCTCACAATCCCACAGGGTGCCGGATCACGCACTCATTGATGGGGCGATCGAGCTTTGTCCACCGCGGTCCTTTGGCCCGGCCTCCCCAGCCGGTATCAAAGCGCAACCCGGCCACCACCAAAAAAACATGCCCCTTGCGGGCGTAAACGCTGATCCAGTCCCCCTTGCCCCCCTCGCCGTAGCGGCGGAAACTGGTGGAAGGGATCGGCGTCTCCAGCAGGCCCGCCTCCCGCAGCACAAACGAGGTCGCGCCGGAGCAATCGTAGGCCGAATCGACATGCCGCGCATGGCCGCCGCCGTAGCGATAAGGCAACCCCGCAATGCGATTTCCCGCCTCAATGGCTTGCTTGACACACGGCGGAGCCCCCGCCGGTGCCACGGCGTGCGCGCCGTGCATCACCGCCGTCTTTCCCGGCACATACGTGTAATGGTAGGTGGGCGAATCGGCGCAACCGGCCAGAACCAGCGCAACCGCCAGGGCTGGAAACAAACGGAACAAAAAAAGGGGACGAGGCATCCGGCAATATTACGAGAAGCGATTGCCCGGCAACAAGTCATTGGAAAAAATTTCTTACCCGGCTGCCAGATTTTCCGGCCCTCGCCTCTTCCCACCGTTCCGGCTTCACGGGCGTGCCACGCATTTTTTATTCGTGGTTGACAAACAGGGGATGCGCCAGCAAGCTCACCTTCCTTTTTTCCAATATATATGACCACCTCCCTTCTTGAAGAAGCCATGAAAGTGATTCCGAACCAGCAGGTTCTGATCAATGTTGTCTCCAAGCGTGTGCGTCAACTCAGCCAGGGGCACCGGCCCATGGTGGAGGTGGGGGCGCGCGTCGATTACGCAGACACCGCGCTGCGCGAAATCATCGAAGGGAAAATCAGTTACGAATTCATCGTTGACGAGAAAGCCGCCTAAGGCGCTTGTTGCAGAGTGGGGCGGATGCTCCAGGCCGAATGTCTGCTGAAATTTCAGTCAATCGCCGCGCTCTTCACGACTACCACATCCTCGAACGCTTCGAGGCTGGGATCGAGTTGAAGGGGACGGAGGTGAAGTCCATCCGGGGCGGGTTTGCCAATCTCAACCAGGCGTTCGCCCGCGTGGAGAACGGGCAGGTGTTTTTGTATGACTCGGATATCCAGCCCTATGTGCGGGCGAGTTTCGAGCAGCATGTGGCCAAGCGCCCGCGCAAGCTGTTGCTTCACAAGGCGGAGATCGCGAAGCTTTTCGAGGCGTCCAATGTGGCGGGCCACACGCTGGTGGCCCTGAGCATGTATTGGAAGGAAGGGAAGGTGAAGGTGGAGATCGGGATCGCCAAGGGCAAGGAGGCTCGGGACAAGCGCGAGACCCTCAAGGACCGCGCGGTGAAGCGGGAGATGGACCGCGAAAAGGCGATTTTCAACCGCAAGCACGCGTGAGGCAGGCCTTCAGGCCCCTGCGGGACGCGCTCGTGCAACTTCCTTTTCACGCTAAAACACTTGCCCCCGCTCTCATCCCGTGCTTTCTCCTAGAGTTGTGCAATTTTTTCCCCGAGCTTTCCGATTCCTGACGCTTTCCCTGGCGGCGCTGATCTGCGCTGCCGTGCCGGGGCGCGCCCAGGAGTTGGTCGTCCAGCCCACCCCGTTTACGGTGTTGCTCGACTTCGCCGCGCTGCGCAGTCCCCTGGCCCCCAAGCAGTCCCTGCCCATCTGGCTGGAATCCGCGCAGATCCTTCCCGCAGAGACGCCGGGGAAAACCGAAGCGCTGACAACGGGGACAGCCGTCCAGGGTTTGCCGGAAGAAAAGACGCCGCCGCACACCGTTTACCGGCTCCGCCTGCGCGCCATGCCGGGGCTCAACGACGCGATGCTGCTGCGGGTCTTCTTCGACGACCGGGCCAACGCACACCCCACTGTCACCGCGTGGTCGGAAACCGGCACCAGCCTCTTTGCCTCCGGGCCGCTGGGAGCCGGGCTCGAACTGCCCGCCTGGGAGTCGCTCTCGATCCCCACAGCCGGGGTAAATTACGTGGACATCGACGTTCCAGGGGACGGCTTGAACGTGCGCAAGGTGTTTCTGGCAACCCTCAAAAAGAGCGTTGTCAGCCACGCGCTCGACTTCGCCCCCGCGCCCGCCAAAGAGAACCAGACTCCGGTCAACGACCCGTTCGGCAACGCCACACCGCAACCGGCGGCGGAGAACGACAGCTACCTGTTCGGCCGCGTCCGCGCCACCCTTGAGGCAGGCGTCATCAAACTCTCTCCGCCCTCCTCCTCACCCGCTGCGACGGCAGTGACGACCGGGACCACACTGGCGAGCGGCACCGCGGCGCAACGCACCTCGGTCTCCTTTGAGTTCAGCCTTGAAAGCGCCCCGCTGCTGGCAGCGGTCACCCTGGACATCCTGAATGCCGATCCGCTCGCGCCCTTGCAGGCGTGGGTGAACAATACGGCGCTCGGCGCAGTCGCCTGGCAGTTCCCTGATCTGGCCGACCCCGCCTTCACCGGGAGCGTTCGCACGCTGGAGCCGATGCGTTTTCACTACGGCGGCTGGGTCCACGGCCTGTTGATCCTCCCCGGTTCCGCCCTGCGCGCCGGAACCAACACGCTCACCCTGCAGCTTCCCGCCGATGCAAGCCCGGTGGCCATCCGCGCCATCGAGTTGCAACTGAAACAAAATTGGCGCATCCTTGATTACACCTTGACCCCATAAATCTATGAGACATTCCCGTTCCTTCGCCCCCCTTCAGCACCGGCAAAGCGGCTTTACGCTGCTGGAAATGATCCTGGTCGTCTCGATCATCGCCATCCTGCTGGGAGTCGCCATCAACAAAATGGGGGGCGCGCTGGACTTTGGCAAGGAAGTGGCTGTGAAAGGGGACATCCAATCCATTTCCACCGCGCTGAAGATGTACAACGCCCAGAACGGCTTCTACCCCACCACCGAACAGGGGCTCAAGGCCCTGGCCGTCCAACCCACCACCGAACCGCGCCCCCGGCAGTGGCGCTGCGCCTTTGACGACGGGAAAGTCCCCCGTGACCCGTATGGCGCCGAATACAACTACGTCTGCCCCGGAAAACACAACCCGAGGGGGTTCGACATCTTTTCCTCGGGACCGGATCGCATCCCCGGCAACGCCGACGACATCGGCAACTGGGAAAAGGATTCGGGGGCTACTAACTAGAGCGGCTGAAGCAGCGGTTCTCGAAAAGAATTTCCGACTGTCGTTAAACGCTGCCTCGGCACTCCGGGTAGTGCACCCGTCCCGGGTGATGCCTGCGGCGTCCCGTCGCAGCAAACTTTCCTTCCCGGCTCATGCGTCCCATTTCCAGAGGAATCCCCTCGCCAGCCCGGAAATCGCGCCCGGAGCCCCCGATCCACCTGCTTTTTCCTACTTTCCAGAGCTCCTGATCCTCTTTTGCCTTTCTTATTTGGGGGAGATATCCCATAATCCCTCAAAACCGGCCATGATTCAGCGCGATTACTTGATTGTTGGCGCAGGCATCGGAGGCGCCACGGTATGCGAAGCCTTGAGGGAACACGACCCCAAAGGGTCCGTCACGCTTGTGGGCTATGAATCAGCGCTCCCCTACCATCGCTCCCGGCTCTTTCCCGCCATTCTGACGGCCAACGGGCCTGATCCCAAGGCCCTCAAACGCATCCACTGCCACCCGCCCGATTGGTATGCGCAGAACCAGATCGAGCTGCGTCTGGAAACGCTGGTGACGCAGATCAACTTGGAACGCAGGCTCGCCGTCCTGAGCACCGGCCAGGTCATCGAATTCCGCAAATGCTGCCTCGCCATGGGAAGCCGCCCCCGCCGCCCTCAAGTGGCCGGCGCCAACCTGGGCAAGATTCTTTACCTGCGCAGCCTGCGCGATGTGCTGGCGCTCAAGGAAATGAGCGCCACCGAGAAAAACGTCTTCATCATCGGCGGCGGGCTCATCGCCGCCGAGGCCGCTTCCGCGTTGCACTGCATGGGCCTCAAGGTCCAGATCCTTTGCAGCCATCCCCACCTCTGGCAAAAATGGCTCGATCCCGTGACCGCGCACTGGCTTACCGAGTATTTCGCCGAACACGGCGCGCCGCTCCTGAACGAAACGCTCAATGGATTCGAGGGAAAGACCATCCTGCGCAACATCCAGACCAAAAGCGGCAACCGATTCGCGGCGGAACTGGCCATCGTCGCGGGCGGTGTGGAGCCGAATCTGGGGCTCGTCGCCAACACACCGCTGGGCAGCCCCAACGGCACCCCGGTCAATGATTACCTGGAGACCGATGAAAAGGGGATTTACGCCGTGGGAGACATCGCCCTCTATCCCGACCCGATCTTTGGCGGCGTGCGCCGCAGCGAGCATTGCGACATCACGCTGGAGCAGGCGCGCATCGCCGGGGCGAACATGACCGGCAAGAAGAGGCAGAAATTCAAGGCGCTCCCCTCCTATTCCTCCCACGTGTTTGATCTCCACTTCGATTTCGTGGGGGATTTCAGCCAGACGCCCGTGCGCTACGAGATCGACGGGGACCATTCCAAGCAGAAGTTCACCGCCCGCTACTATCAGGGTCCCAAGCTCATGGGAATGCTCCTTTGCAACCAACCCCGGGAAGCGGTGGAAAATGCCAAGACCGAGATCACCGTGGCGCACAAGCACTAGGTGACATGGCTGCCGTGCGATGGATGATAAATATGGCTGCCGCATCCAATAACCTCGCCTCCGCGTGAAAAAAACAAGTCCCTCCCAAAAACACATCGCAGTCGTCGGAGCAGGGCCCGGCGGGTTGACCACCGCAATGCTCCTGGCCAGCCGGGGATTCAAGGTCACCGTCCTGGAAAAAGCCCCCGTGGTTGGCGGACGCAACGCCGCCATCCACAGAAACGGCTACACCTTCGACACCGGGCCAACCTTCCTGATGATGAAGTTCATCCTCGACGAAGTCTTCGAGGAGGCCGGGAGGAACATCGACGATTACCTCAAATTCCTCAAGCTCGACCCGATGTACCGGCTCCAGTTTGACGACCTCCGCCTGGAGCCCAGCACCGACCGCGAGGCGATGATGAGCCAGCTCGAGGAGCATTTCCCCGGGAACCTCGAAGGCTTCGCGCGGTTCATGGTGAACGAAAAACGCCGGTTCGAGCTCATGTATCCGTGCCTGCAAACGGATTACTCCTCGCTGCGGCGCTACTTTTCCCGCGATCTGCTCCGGGCGCTCCCCCACCTCTCCCTCGGCCGCTCCCTGCTGGACGTCCTCTCCGGTTATTTCAATCAGGAAAAGCTCCAGCTTTCCTTCACCTTCCAGGCCAAATACCTCGGCATGTCCGCGTGGGAATGCCCCGCGCTCTTCGCCATCCTCCCCTACGTCGAACACGCCTACGGCATATACCATGTCCAGGGCGGCTTGAGTGAAATCTCGGTGGCCATGGCAAAAGTGGCGCAGGAATGCGGTGCGGAGCTGCGCTTGAATACCCCCGTCAAAAAATTGATCCTTCACAAGCGCGACGTCCGGGGGGTGGAACTCGAGAACGGCGAGCAAATCCTAGCCGATGAAGTGGTGATCAATGCGGACTTTGCCCACGCGATGAACCATCTCGTCCCCAAGGGCGCCTTAAAGAAGTACACCCCGGCGGGGATCGACAAACGGGAGTTCTCCTGCTCCACCTTCATGCTCTACCTGGGCCTGGACAAAATCTACGATCTCCCACACCACACGATCTTCTTTGCCAAAGACTACAAGGCGAACATCCAGGACATCTTCCAGCGCAAGGCGCTTTCCCGGGACTCCTCCTTTTACGTCCGCAACGCCAGCATCAACGATCCCTCACTCGCCCCCGCTGGGCATTCCGCCCTCTACGTTCTGGTGCCGGTGCCCAACAACAGCTCCGGAATCGATTGGGAACGCGACAAAGCGCCGTTCCGGGATCTGGTGGTGCAGGCGATGGAAAAACGCTGCGGCATGGCCGATCTCTCCAGCCACATCCGCGAGGAAATCGTCTTCACGCCGGACACCTGGCAGACACAGGGCATCCACCTCGGCGCCACGTTCAACCTCGCCCACACGCTTTCGCAGATGCTTTATTTCCGGCCGCACAACCGGTTTGAGGAACTCGGCCACTGCTACCTTACCGGAGGCGGCACCCACCCTGGCAGCGGTCTGCCGACCATCTACGAATCCGGCCGCATCGCAGCCAACCTCATCAGCCGCGCCCACGGCGTCCCCTTCAGCTCCAAAAACGCGAAGGTGTAGGAGCCCGTGAAATGGAGGGGTCAGTGATGGCCTTCAGGCGGGCTCTGCCCCCCGCGCGTGCGTCATTCAATAATCATACGTCCCACGGTGCGAGCGTTTGGTTTGCTGGGGTGACACGGAAGGGTGCCGCCGCTCCGGCCGGGTGTCTTTTCCGGTAAAAAAGTAATTCGCACGCCAACTGGCGAGCCTCCAGGCGCACAATGCGAAGACGACGATCCGGACAAAAACCCACGGCCCCAGCACGATCAAGGGAAGGCAAACGGCGTAGAAAAAAATGCGCGCCCAGTTGGCGCCCCGGTATAAATAAGCGGCGCAAACAGCGTAGAGAATAGGGGAGCCCAGCGTGTAGGCCATCCACCAAACATTCGAGCGAAACTCCGGCGTGTGGAAGTCTTTGATGGCGATGCACACTTCACCAATGACAAGGACCAGAAGAAGAAGGCTGGTCATGGTGACCGAGGGCGGTCGGCTATTGGGAATGAGTCTCATGCTTCAGGTGAAAGTTGACGTGAATGAAACATCAGGCACGACTTGGCTTCATGAAAGCTTATTGTCCCAAAACCGTGCGGGCACAAGTGCTTTCCTCACGCCCTCCCCCCGGCCTGGAATCAACTCGATTCCAGCGCCGCGCCCATTTTTTTGCCCCCCGCCTCCCTTTTGGATGGAATTTTGCCTCCCCTCCGGGCTTATTTAAGGGCTCGCACGGTTCCAGCGCCTTTGCCGGGAACCCCACCGCACCATGAAAAACTATCTCGTCACCATCGGCCTCGAAGTCCACGTCCAGCTCAAGACCCGCAGCAAGATGTTCTGCGGCTGCCCGGTCGAATTCGGCGCGGACCCGAACGCGCACACCTGCCCCGTCTGCCTGGGCATGCCCGGCGCGCTCCCGGTGATGAACCATCAGGCCCTCAAGATGACCGCCCTCACCGGCCTCATGCTCGGCTGCCAGATTCCCCCCGTGTGTAAGTTCGACCGCAAGCACTACTTCTACCCGGACATGCCCAAGAACTACCAGATTTCGCAGTATGACCTGCCGCTCTGTCTCGGCGGCGGCGTCCCCCTGCACGATCTGGCTTACCCGAAGGACGCCCAGAAGAGCATCGTCCACCCGGACAAGGTCGTTCACCTCACCCGCATCCACCTGGAGGAAGACGTGGCCAAGAGCTTCCACTTTGACGGCACCAGCGGCATTGATTTCAACCGCGCGGGCACCCCGCTCATGGAGATCGTCAGCGAACCGGAAATCAGCTCCCCCGAGGAAGCTTTCGCCTACCTCACCGCCCTCAAGCAAATCCTGGAATACGGCAAGGTGAGCGATGCCGACATGGAAAAAGGCCAACTCCGGTGCGACTGCAACGTCTCCGTGCGCCCGGAGGGCCAGGTGGAGTTCGGCACGAAGATCGAGATCAAAAACATGAACACGATCTCCGGCGTGCGCCGCGCACTCGCGTTCGAGATCGAGCGCCAGATCGAGATCGTCAGCCAGGGCGGCAAGCTCCTCCAGGAGACCCGCCGTTGGGACGACGCCACCGGCCAGACGCACCTGATGCGCATCAAGGAAAGCGCGCACGATTACCGCTATTTCCCTGACCCCGACCTGCTGCCCGTGCGCACGGAGGCCATCGTCGCCGAAGTCCAGCCGCTCGTGCCCGAGCTCCCCACGCAAAAGCGCGCCCGCTTCATGGCGCAATACGGCGTGAGCAGCTACGACGCCGGGGTGCTCGCCGACGACCTCCCGCTGGCCGCGTACTTCGAGACCGCCGCCGCCAACGCCCGCAAGCCCAAGAACGTGGCGAACTGGATTCTCAACGAACTCCTGAGCGCCCTGAGCGCCGCCGGCATCGGCATCGAGGAATGCCCCATCTCCGCCGCGCACCTGGACGAACTCGTCAACGTCATCGACGAGGGAAAAATCAGTGGCAAGCAAGGCAAGGAGGTCTTCGCCGAAATGTTCGCCACGGGCAAACCCGCCGCCGTCATCATTGAGGAAAAGGGGCTCAAGCAGGAAAGCGACCTCGGCGCGATCGAGGCGCTGTGCGACCAGGCCATCGCCTCCAACCCCAAGCCTGTGGCCGAATACAAGAGCGGCAAGCTCGCCTCCATCAACTTCCTCAAAGGCCAGGTGATGAAGCTCTCCCAAGGCAAGGCCAACCCCGCCGTCGCCGGGGAAGTGCTGGCCAAAAAGCTGGCTTAGATTCTCCCGGAATGGGACCGATGGGAGCTATGGGACTTATGGCTCCGCCGCTTGCGACCCCTCTGGCCTCGCCACCGTGTAGAGCCACCAACGGCATTTCCGCTCCCGGCTCGAACGGGCCTGACGCTCGAAATAGATATTCATCTCCTCGCCGCCCGCCATGCGGACGCGCAACCAGTGCTTGCGCACATACCGCTCGCCGCTCCCGTGGTGGCAGGGGCCGGTTTCTTTCCACTCCTCCAGCACCGCGGCGACGGCGTATTCGACCCCTCGCCAGATAAAGCGGGTCGGCAAAAGGGGCGCTCCGATCACGACCCGGCGCGAATCCACCGAGTCCATCACCGGGATTAACCGCTCGCTGATTAATTCCTCGCGCATAGGGTGTACCCTTGAATTTTACCACACCCCCGGGGTGTTGCCCCGAAAAAGGCGCTTTTTTCCCGTCCTGGGTCATAAATTTCAATATCAGGGATTCCACGAGGAAAGGATTCTTGACCTTTTCGGATGAAGCCTTCATTCATTCTTCCCGATTCCGCCTCCAGTTGGTCAAAGTTTGAATGGGGCGTCTCTTTATTTTTTTATGAGATCCAGCAAATATCTTCTCACCGCCGTCGCCACCGCCTGCGTCGTCTCGTCGCAAATCTCTTGGGGCCAGGAAGTCCAAGCCCCCATCGTCAAGAGTATCGACATCCAGTTCGCCGGTCCCGCCACGGTCAGCAAAGAGCGCATCCTCAACAACATGCGCACCAAGATCGGCCGCCCCTACTCCATCGGCGTGGCGGAGGAGGACGTTCGCAACCTCTATCAAACCACCAAGGTCTTTAACGTCCGCATCTTTGGCGACCCCACCCCCGACGGCATCAAGGTCATCGTCGTCGTCC
>Ga0118677_10006782_pt1 | contig 19223 bp, 13 predicted proteins | sample AliMusrvi5mmetaG_FD_86154 | JGI IMG/M metagenome (GOLD analysis project Ga0118677, IMG submission 86154) | reverse complement strand
TTCCAGATCAGGTCTTTAAGCCTGTTGTAATTGGCAACCGCAGCCTTACTGAATTCAAGTTCATCTGGCGTCAGTTCGTTAACACGGATATCGTATCCAAGTTTTCCCGACATGGCCACATCTGTCCTGAACTTCAACGATTGTTTTCCCATGTCTGTCACATGGTTGCAGGAAGTGATGCTTGGGAAGAAATAGGAGTAGCCACATTGTATAAATACCCGTTCCGCCGCGTCGGTATTGTCGCTAGGCCAGAATTCGGTAAAGTATTTTAAAGCGCCATAATCGGTCCTGCCACCACCACCTGAACAAAGCATAATCGGAAGATGAGGATATTTGGCACGCAACCGTTCCATTACCTTATAAAAACTCCTTGTATAATCGATCTGCATATTCGACTGGTTCTCCTTCAAATAAGGTGAATATGCACTTGTCATTAAACGGTTGCAATCCCATTTGACGTACGAGATCCCAGGATTCTTACTCAACACATCATCCACGCTTTTCAATACATACTCCTTCACCTCAGGACGGCTGAGATCAAGCACCAACTGGTTGCGCTGCTCCTCCAGCTTGCGAAACGGCTGCTGGATGGCCCACTCGGGGTGCTTTTCGAACAATTCGCTTTTGGGGTTCACCATTTCCGGCTCGAGCCAAATGCCAAAGCGCAGCCCGCGCGTCTTAGCCTGCTCGCAGAGATAGCCGATACCTCGGGGCAGTTTGGCGGGATTGACTTTCCAGTCCCCCAAGCCGGCGTTGTCCGAGTTGCGCGGATACTTGCCCCCAAACCACCCGTCATCCAGCAAGAATAGATCAAATCCTGTAGCTTTTGCCCCATCAAAGAGCGAAACAAGTCTTTTTTCGTCAAAATTCATGCCAGTCGCCTCCCAGTTATTCAGGAGAACCGCACGCGCCTGATTGCCATCCCGCAGGACATACTGCCGTGCCCAGCGATGAAGATTCCTGCTTGCAGGGCCGATCCCCTTGCCGCTATAGGCCCAGACCATGACCGACGTCGTGAATGTCCGACCCGGTTCGAGTTTATAGTGTGAGGCAAACGGATTGATGCCACTGAGGGCGCGAGTGTTGCTACCGTTGTTATCAAAGGCAAACTGGAAGCTGCCGGGCCAGGCCAGGGAGCCCATCCAGACCTCGCCCGCGTTTTCCCGGGCCGCCCCACCGCGTGCGAGCACGAATGATGGGGCGCGGAACTGGTGTGCGCGCACCGCGATCTTGGAATCCAGCACTTTAATTCCCGGGGTGAGAAGTTCGGTGGTGGGATTCATCTCATTAGCCCAGTCGCCCGTGAATTGTGTTAGAAAAAGATCGTTGCCCTTGAACAGTGGTGTTGAGGAGGCAAAGCGTTCGAGTTGGACCGCCCCGGGTTCATCGTGGTGAATCTCCACCCACTGTTCGATCACATCAGCGGCGGCATAAGTCTTGAAGCACAGAGTCACAAAAAACGGATAAGCCGGGTCTTGCAGTTCAATGCGGGTCAGCGTGATCCCCTCATCCACGGTCTTCGTGTCGTGCCGGATGACAACCAGATCCGTCGAGGTGTTGCCGTCGGCATGTGTCGCCTGCAATGCCGGCTCATTGAAATATCCATCACCCCATTGCGGATAGAATTCATTCTTCCGGTCGAGTTTCTCCGGGATGGCCGAAAGCTTGCTGGCGAACTGGCCAAATCCAAGCTGATAGAGCCTGCCATCCTCGCCGATGACCAGATCGAGCGCCGCATGCCCGGTCGCCACCCTGATGACACGCTCCAGATTGGACGGCGGCATTTTCGCGGGTATTTCTGCGGCTTGAAGTGCCGTTAGCGGTGCCAGCAGCAGGCTGGCGAGAATTGGTTTTGTGTTTTGGTTAATATCCATGTTACCTCGCTGTTCGGATGGTGCTCTTTTCTCCTGACGCTACCGCATCTCTTGTGTCATGTCCGTCATTGATGTCCATCCTATGATGTTCGTGATGTTTTGTTGACTCGTTCGGGATCCAAGCTGAAGCTGGCCGGGGCGTACGCAGGCAGGTTGAAAGTCAGAATACCGTCGTTGACAGGAAGCGGCGCGCCGGTAGTCTCGCCGCGCAAATTTACCGGTGTAGCGGTCTTCCCCGCCAGTCCGCTCACGACCACCTCCCCGCCCCGGCCGGCTTGCTCCCAGACGCGTAGTAATGTGCCGGGGCCGTCGGGATTCGGACAATAGGCGGTTACACGCACACCTTTTCGGGAGAGTGTGAGCCCAGCTTGTTTCACGGGCAATGGCCCGGATGAACCTTCGGCATACCCGGCCGACAAGCCCTGCCGGAGTTCCCATGCGGGGGTGAAGAGGCTGGCTTCCTCCGTGGCATGACCGGCCACAGGCCACAGCCGGACTGTCGCGCTCCACGACCCGTCCACCCACAACGGATAGTTGGTGTTCCATTGGTTGTTGTAGAGGTTGACGAATAACGCCGGCTTGGTCGGCACGTAATCGGTGGAATATTTCCACAAACCCGGCTCGCCAATGCTCCAGAGCGGCAGATCGGCGGAAGCCACCCCCACACCGGAGCCGATCGCACCATCCCGCACGGTGATGCCGCTGTCAACGGAGAATAAATGGCGGTTGCAACCGGGGATCAGATCTTCTTTCGGGTTGAACGGCGCACCGAGGTGGCTGACGCGGAAAACCGGATTTCCAACGGCCAGCGGCAGGCAGAGCCAACCCCCTTCTGGTATCAAATCCGGCCGCTTTTCGGTAACGCGCCAGGTAATGTCCACACAGGGCGTGTGAGTTGGGAAGAAGAAGGTGAGCGTATAGCTACGCGCCAGACCGCAGGTGTCCAGGGTCGTCAACACGGCGCGGTCACCGGTCGCGTCGCGCTCGATCTTCAACGTCCAGTTCGCCGGCGTAATGGCCGCGTAAGACACCGCCGGATCAAGTTTCGGCTTATTGAAATCGAAATACGGGAAGCCATACCACTCAAAAAACACCTGGCAGTAGGCTTTCATGAATTGATCCACATTATCCTTGCAGAACCGCTCATGCATGAACTGGCCGAGCGCGTGCGTGCTGGTTTCCGCCAGTTCGCGCCCGTCGGCTTTGTCCACAAGAGAGGCAATGCCGCCCCGCCGGGTGTCGAACGTCACGCGGAAATGCGCCGTTTCCAAGGTGTCGCCCGGCAGCGTCGGCACAACGCGGCGGGGGCCAACCGTGCAGGCGTAACCGCGATAACCACCTGCCGGCACGTCGCTCGCCACAAAGGTGAGCATGCGACCGGATATTGATACAGGGATATCGCGGCCTGTGGCTAGATCGCGCAGGCTGGCCGGAAGCGGCGCGTCATCGGGTAACTCCACCGTAGCCTCTCCGTCGCGCACCCACGGGAGCGGATTGTAAACAACGACACGCGGCCCATCATAATGGATCGCCTTGGCAAGCGCCGCAATGCGTTGCGTGAGGCCATGTTGGGTCACCTGCCATGCCTTATCGGCGTACCCGGCATGATAGGCGAAGGAGTCCAATTGTTTCTCGTACTTCCCGGCAGCCAGATCTCGCCGCCATTCTTCGTGAGTGGGGACGCCAAACGCAGGCCCGCAAATACCCCAGGTGTGCTCGGTGAACAATACCCCTTGCTCGTAGCCCTCCTCCAAAACGGGTGCGACCGCATCGGTCGGAACTCCCCAGACGCCTAGTTGCGTATCCAGTGCACCCAAACTGCAGAGCACCGGAACGGTTTGGCGATGCGTTTGGGTCGGAACCGGCATGGACATCTGGCCGTGCGTCCATGTGTCCGGCATGGTGGCTCGCACAACGGGAATCTCCGTGTTCTCCTTAATGATCGCGTCGGCGAAGTCACTGGGACGGCCGTACCGCACACGCACACCGGGCAATTCACGATGCAACGTGTCGAGCGCTTCCTGGGTCTTCTGCGGCGTTGGTGGACCTTGATTGTCACCGGTAACTTGGATGGCGAGCCAGGTTTTATGCGGCCAGCCGTCTGGCGGCAACAACGGCCAGCCATAGTCATGGAACATATAGCCGGTCAGCACACGCGAGCCATCGGGCCCTTCCCACCAGAATAGATGCGGCACATCGGGTCCGGGACTCCAGCAGTTCACGCCGATATGAACGAACTTCACACCCGCATGGGACAGCACCATGGGCAAGGCCCATGCTTGCGACGGCACATCGGTCAATTTGGCATCCGTCGGCAACGGCTGGCCGAAGCGCCTGGCCAGACGTGACCCACACTCCAGTCCTCGCACGAGTTCCTCAATGTCGCCGGCTTCCGACTGAAACGTGAACGGCAACGCATGCCAGACCAGACGGCCATCGCGTATGGCCTGTTCAATGCGGGCGCGGCGAACCGGATCCTGATTTTCGTCGAGCACCAGTTCCATCACCCAAGCCGGCAGTACCCACACAAAGCGTTCGTCCTCCGGAAGTTGCGCGGATTCGTCAATCAACGTCAGCGCGCCGTCCATCATGCCTTCGCGATACTTGGAAAGCACTTCCGGCACCGGATGCGTATAACCGATGTCGCAATGGGTTTTCCAAACCAAGATGACTTCTTCTAAATCGGGCCAACGCTGGTTCTTCATTTGTTCATTAGCCCCCGACAATTGTCATCGCCACTATGGGTCCTGAATGTTAGTCACAACACAGTCCGGGCCGCCACCACCTGCCTGCACCAATGCGCACTCCGTTGCTTGGCAAGATCATTCGTCCTTTGCGATTATCGAATCCACCGTCCAGCGCTTGAGCATATGCCTGTATTGCTGCTTGTAGACACTGTAGTCCGCAAGTATTTCCATTTCGCTTCCCTCCCAGTTGCATCGTCGGCAGTAGTACTGGTCGGCATTTCTATCATAGAGCAGGTCATAGTCTATGGCCCGGAAGAGGCAATGCGGACAGCGATAATTAATTTTTCCTGTTCTACCTTGCGCCATGAACAATCCCCTCCCTATGCCCGTTCGATTTTGAATGTTACATTCAATTCCCCGCCAAGCCCGACAGTCCTGACGAGGCCGATTTTCAAATTTGGAGCGAAAGAGTATCCCTCTTCGCAGTAGCCCCGGCAGTCATCGCTCATTGGCGTCATGCTGGCCTTTGTCTGCACCATGGGAATAATCGCTTCGACTTTCTGCACGGCTTCGGCATGTAGATCGCGGCAGCGATATTCATAATTAAGTTCGTTCCGCAAACCGTCCCTGCCGGTGACGGACAGGGTGCAGCCCGTGAGATCCTCCGGATATTCGTTGGTTCCCCAGCAGGACGTCAGGTACTCGTCTATCTCCACTATTTCTGCCGGATCGCTCATCTCCAGCACCTTGCGGGTGATCTCTATTCTGCCTGTGTTCTCCCAGAAGGTGTAACTCGTTCCGATCTTGACGGTCAGAGCATTGAATTCAATTTCGACCGGGTTGACTATTAGCCGACGATAGCCTTCGCCTTCCTCATAACGGCCAGTTGATCGGCAGGCGCTCAGGTCCACCTCTTCGGAACCGTGACGGATCTTGGCGCTTTTTATTGCACCCTCTCCGGCGTAGTGGGTGAAGGGCCCTCCGCGGTAGCGTGAATGCACGATGTATGGATATGATGCGTCCTGATTTGCCGGAGTGCCTGCGCCGCACGGGCGTTCCAGTTTTGAAGCGTAGGGGCGGATATCGGTGATGGCGCCGCCAAGTTTAAGATCTACCTGAATGCGGAACTGGGAATCCGCATACCAGAAGCACTGGTTTTTTGTTCCGAAAAGCGTGTCCTTCCACAGCCCGCAGATCGGTTCATTGATCGCCTTGTTGTGGCGGTACCAATCGCTAAATTCGGTCATGGTCATATCTTCGACCTTGCCCGCCTTCTTCAGTTCCCCGTAATAGCCCAGAAAATCCTCGTACGACTTTTTCAGAACGCGGTAGGAGCATTCCCAACGGCCGGACTTACCCATCCAGCCCGGGCCCACATAGACCAGATTGTAGCTGAAACCCTTGTTGTACTTCTTCATCACCTGGTACTGGTCGACGAGGTTGTACATGAACGGCAGGCGGTCATCCTCATAGGCCAGGCCCCGGATGATGTTCTGCGGGTGGGTGCCAAACATATCGCCTGCATTGTCCATCACCCCGAGCAGGTCACGGGAAAGATGGGGGACTGCCACGATGCCGGAGTCATCCTCCGCGTTTTCAGCGATGGCGTGCGAACATTTTTTCGACGGCACCCAGGCGGTCCAGGGGCCGCCATCGAGAAGCGTGTACCAGGTGTTGTTCGTATGACGGAAGACCTTCGGGCCTTCCTCGAAGCAGGCGGCCACCGCGATCTTAACCATCGGGTAATGTTTCTTGATGTAGTTGATCAGTTCGGCATCCATGAAGTAACTGCCGGTGGATGTCGGATAAAATCCGAACACCTCGTTGAACCGCGCGAAGGTGTCATGCACCAGTCGTGTCTTCATGTCCCATGGGAGCAGCCAGACGGCCAGTTCCTTTGAGTGGTATTTTTCCCGGAACTCCTTGCATTGCACCCCGAGAAATGTATGACCGATCTCATCGCCGTATTTCTCATGATCGGCCTTTGCCAGCGCGATGGCCTCCTCATTGAAAAGGGAAGCGTAGGTCATCTGGATGGTACACCGGATGCCGTTCTGGTGCGCAATCTCCTGCTGCAGGCGGAAGATGTCCAGGGATTCACTGACCACTTCGCCCTTGCCGACTTCTTCCTTCTGCCCCTCAAGCGCGTCTGTGTTGATATACTCGGGAACCAGTTCAGGCCGGTGAATTACATTGAGTATGAATTTGTCCATATGTCCTTTCAGCGTTATTCAAGAATCAATTGTTCAGGAATAACTTAAGTTGGGATCAATGGCTCCCATTCGGGTGCCAGTTCAGTTGATCGTAGGCGGCAAACCCTTCTTCAAAATCGGGGATCCGGGATACGCTGTAGATATAGAAGACCTGGCACGACAGATCGGGCAGTTCCAAAGCCCGCCGGACAGCCTGCCCACAGTCGGCACGGTCGATCATTCCCGGTTCCCGCTTGGCAAGCGTGGTGCCGTACTTGTCGGTCATCGTCTCCCAATCCACGACATACCCGATCCGCATGATGGCCACCTTCAACCCGAATTGGCGATGAAAAGCTTCCGCCGTGATTTCCTGGCACGCCTTGGTCGCGGAATAAACGTTCTTGGCCGTGGGACGATGACCGGGCGTCATGGGCGTTCCCTCGGGACGGCCCGCCACGGCGTCCACGCTGGAAATAAGACACACCCGGGTGAGGCCCTGTCGACTCGCGGCGTGGAGCAAATTCGCAGTGCCTGTCACATTGGCATGAAACGCGCCATACGGCACATCGTATCCATTTTGCCGGGGAAATATATGGGCGATGACCAGGTAGTCCATACCCTCCACCGCCTTCATGCAGAAATCGGGATCGGCCACGTCACCGATCCGTTTCTCGTGCGGACTCTCGAAATCCTGCACGTCCACCAACCGGACATGGCAATCCGGCTCAAAGGCCTTGTAGAGGCCACGCCCTAGAAAACCGGCCGCACCGGTCAACACAACATGCTTGCCGTTCATAGTTATGGGTTTCTCTTTTCATCACGTTCAACAACGGAGCCCTCCCCTGCCACTCTCATAAACCTCTTCATCGATGCATAATCAATTAATCATAAGGCATTGTCAATATTATCCATACGGCAAAGCGCCCGCTTATCTAGGGCCCGCTTATCCATGAAGAATTACTTGCCAGCGGCGCCTGAAGCACAGTAGGTTATCCACAGTCAGTTAATTGATTAGTCATACCACAATGAGCGACCCAAAGATCAAAGTCCAGAGTCGGCGCAAGCGCCCCGTTACCTTGGACGACATCGCCGAACGTGCCGGTGTAACCAAAACAACGGTAAGCCAGGTTCTAAGTAATTACCCCAAGGCACGGTTCAGCGATCAGACGCGCAAACGCATCCTTGCCCTTGCGGAACGAATGAACTACCGGCCTAATTTTTTCGCCTCCCAAGTCCGGGTAGCCCACCGCAAACTGATCATGCTGTGCGTCACGGTCTTGGATGATGCTTTCGCGGGCGCAGTCGCCAGCTCTTTCGAGGGTGAAGCGGGTTGTAAGGAATACAACACCATTGTCAGTTCATTGCGGGGAAAAGAACATGTCGATTTCATCGCGAATGCCGTAGGCTCACACGGCATTCTGCAAATGGCAGTCGTGGGCTACAGTAGCATCGGAATGTTGCCTGACGCCCTGCTTGTGGATCTGGCGAAACGCAACACCGACATTGTAACCATCGCGCGACCATCGCCGTCCCCGCTTATTTCTGAAATTACTTACGACAACGCCACGGCCGTGCGAAACCTGGTAGATCGCGTGGTGCTCCCCGGCATGGAAAGAATTTGGCTTTTGCGCGGCCCGAAAAGCGGATCGGCCGGCGATGTGGTGGGGCAGCGGAACGATATCGCGGCCCATTATTTGAGAGAGAAGGGCTTGAACAACAAGATCGTATTCATTTCCCCCATAGAGGCGGAGACCAGTTTTCTATCCGGGCAACGTACCGTGGAGAAAGCCCTGGTCACCCAGCATGCGCCGGATATCATTCTGGCCTTTTCCGACCACCACGCGCTCGGTTGCATTCATGCCTTGTCGGATGCCGGTTATGAGGTGGGACGCGATGTGGCCGTCACCGGCTTTAACGATCTGCCGACGTCGGCATTCATGCGCCCCACCCTCACCACCGTCAGGGTTCCTATGGAAACCATGGGCAGCCAGGCGGCGCAAATCCTGATGGAACTCAACGAGGGCCGCCGAACGGAACCGGCCCGGATCCTGCTGCCGACCGAATTTATGGAGCGTGAGTCAGGACGCTGGCAGAAGCAACGCGCCTAATTTTACCGGATCGAACCTGTTTTCCCCTTGTTTGACGGGCGGTGTTGCCTTCGATGTAGAGTTTCCTATTCGGCGAAAGCAACAACCGCGGGGGAATTACTACGGGGCTGCGGCGGGCGACAAAGTCACCACGCCTGACACCTTGTCACCGAGTTTCAGGGGACGATCATCGAACTTGGTCAATACGCGCAGGAATTGCTCCGCGCCTCCGTTGGAATAATCCGCCACGAGGCAGTTGGACGCCACGTCCGTTCGCCAGCAACGCACGTGCTGCTTGCCGCCGCCATCAATGACCAACCCGTTCCCGGCGGCATCTACCAGGCGGGCCGTGAGCACGTTGTGCTTGGTCGAACAGAAGTCGTTGTTGCCGTAGGGCAACTTGTCCAACCGCCAGGGATGCGCGGGTTTCTCACGTGGTCCGACCGAGGTAGCGGCAAAGCCTTCCGAGGCCCTGACCGTGCCCTCAAGACGGGCGATATGGTCTTTCGGGTAGACATTCCAGTAACCCTCCCGCTTCCATGAAAACACCTCGCATTCACGCGGCAGGGTAAATACCAGGCCAACCTGGCGCGGATTGACGGCCTTTGTCACCGTGAAGGCATAGCCAACCTGTACAACCCCTCCAGGCAGGAAATCATAGGTGAACGAACCATCCGCCTTCTCGACCTTGCCATCAACCTTGACACGAACCGAACCGTCCCGCTCCTCGACCGCAACCTTCGCGCATGCCCAACCCGCGCAAGGCTCGGTAAACGGCGTCCAGACCTTCGTTTTGCCTGTCATTTGCGCTCCGCCGACATGAGAGAGAGGGAGCAGCATCAGCGCGGGACCGTTCAACTTCATCTCGTTCAGGCCTTCCATCAGCCCCGTTTTCTGGTTCAGGATCCACCTCACCTCGCCGCTGGACACCGTGATGTCATCCGCCGACTGCGCCACCTTGCACGCCTGTCCATGGGGCTTTACCGGCTTTTCCTCGCCGTGAAGTAGGGTAACGTCGAACTGGTCGGCGACAAATCCACGCGGATCGGTAAACGTCAATTCCAGTTTCTCGCCCGGCTTCGGGTCATGCCGGAGTTTCACCGGGACACTCCCCTTCGCGCCCGGTGCCAGATCGGCGGTCGTTTTCCCGGACTGGCCGCCCAATACCCACGCGATAGTCATCTCTCTGAGGTTGGAGAACACCTGCCGGTTCTCGATATCAATCCGGATCACCTTCCCGGTTGACGCCAATGCGTCGCCATTGAGGACTCTCACCGGAGAATAGGCCTTCTTCATGTTCCAGTACTCCGGCTTTGGCCGACGCCATCCATCGATCGGGCCCCAGGTACCGTAACCCACAGTCTGGTCATCCTTCAGGTAGAAGGTATCGTCCACACCCGACCAGATGGACTGCCCCAGCGACCCCGTCGTGTTGTACAGGTCATCCCACATTTCGCGAAGATAACGTCCCCAGATATCGCGCAAGGCAGGATCCGTCGCCAGTTCCAGCCGGTTGTAGGCGTTCAGGTGGCACTCCTCGCCCTGATAATAGGGCTGCGCCATTCCCTTCCGCGCGCTCGCCGGCCCGGCATGCCCTGGATAATGCGAGCTAATAATCTGTGTGTATTTCGGATCGCTCGGGCTTCCTCCGGCGTCATTGAAGACCTGCGGCCGGGTGGGATCGAGCCTGCGAACTAGGTCGGATGAGGCCGCGAACCAAGCGCCCCACTTGGACTCGTTGGCCAGCGACCAGAACAGGACGGAAGGGTGGTTGCGGAAGGTCAACACCATCTCCGCCGTTTGCCGGCAGATGAGTTCCGTATGTCCGCCTCCATTAGCCCAGCAGAACGGCGCCTCGCATTCGATGAACATGCCTAGTTCATCGGCCGCATCCATCAGAGCCTCATCGGGAGGGTAGTGGCAGGTCCGCAGGAGATTGACATTCCCCTCGCGGAACAGTTCCACGTCGCGGCGATGAGTGCCTGCGGGCAGGGATCGCCCTGTAACCGGATACACCTCATGCCGGTTGCATCCGCGCAACTTGACCGGCATGCCGTTGACAAACAACTCGTTACCACGAACCTCCACCTGACGGAATCCGACCTTCTGAACCACCGTCTCCACATCTCGACCATCAACTTCCAGCTTGACCGTCAACGTATAAAGTCGGGGATGCTCCGGATCCCATTTCGCGGGAGCCGTAACCGGTATGGCCACGGCGCCGGCCCGGGCGGCGATCGGGATACGATTCGGGGACAACGAAACCGACTGCCCATCAGGTGCCATCAGGGCCAGAAGGGCTTCCACCTTGCCAGAAGTCACGCTTCCCGCGCAAACGACACCTAACTCCACGCCCAGCACCGCGTTACTGAAACCGGCATCAAAAGTCGTGGTTACCTGAAGCGAGGAGAGACTGGTCTCTGGTAGGACAACCAGGCGAATGCCGCGGGGGATTCCGCCAAGTTGATGGCAGGCATATTTCGTCCCGCTGGCCAACGTGTCGGCCACCGACTCATTGAGCGCCGAGATCGCCAGGGTATTGGGCCCCTTGCGATTCACCAGGTCGGTAATATCCAGTTCAAACGGCGTGAACCCGCCGCTGTGGCGTCCGGCCTCCTTGCCGTTGATCCAGACAATCGCATCGCTGTAGACGGCATCGCATCGCAGGATAATCCGTTTTCCGCCCCAGTCCGTGGGCAAACTGAACGAGCGCAGATAACCCACCGCCGTTCCGGATGTAACAACAAATCCCTGCATGGCCCATTCGCCGGGGACATTGATGGGCAACCAGCCCTCGCCCTGCTGAATGCCCGGGGATTGCCACTCATTGGTCGGGGACGGGTTAAACCGCCACTCGCCGCCCAGATCAACCGTTGTCCTCTCGACCCCCGCGACGGCGGCAGTTTTTGGACTCAAGCGGGGTAGCTCAAACTGCGCCGCATTGCCTACCCCACCCGCCAGAACAACCGCCAAGCCCGCAATGACAATGTTATTCCTCATCATGTTCTCTTGTCTCCCTTTAATTGGTCTCACTGCACGCCTTAACATAGGACTCGACGTTCTCCCACAACTCCCCTTCTCGTTATTTACCAGTTTCTTCTAAGGCTACCGTGAGGGTGTAATAAACGCGCCCACCACCAAAGACCAGATAGAAACAGCGCAATCAAATAATTGAAATACGCACACAAAACCGCTTCCGGGCGCCTATCACTTCCACAGGACTCTTTGATTTCATATTTACCTGATCATACTCATCCGGGGGTTTCGCCTGAATCCAGGCACGCCCCACATCCAGCATAATTTGACATATCTAGGCCTAAGGCACTCTATGCGCTCCAGACAAGGCAGGAAACAGAAATGATGGTTATTGCAACGGCTCAGCGTTCACGGCTTTCATGGTTTAAACTCTGTCAATTCGCCTGGCTTTGTTTCCAACGTAACAATTCTATCCGTCCATGGATTGATCAATCGAAGCTTTCCGCCCACAGTCGATTTGATGTTCAGCTTCACAACCTTGCCATCCTTCTGCTCCGCAGACACCAGGAATCCGCCCTGTGCCCGCAGGTTGGTGAAGCTGGCATTCTTGTCCTTGGGCCAGCACGGGAAGACGCGGATAATGTTGTCCACACTCTGAAGCAGGAATTCAGAAATACAAGCAGCGATACCCGTGCTCTCACTGAGATAGAACCCGTGCCCCGGCCAATAGAACATGCCGTTGGGCTGAACCCTCAGCTTGTAGTAATTGTATAGGTCGCTTACCGCCTCTGGTATGGAAAGTCGTGCCTTAGCCACGCTGAGCATCACGGTGGAGTTGAATCCGCGATGACGGATCTGCCGAAGCGTGTTAAGGAACAGCGCCTTCTCGGGCTCCGGTGAAAACCCAGTCACTTGCTCACCTGGAAACACCGGAACCGCGGGAACGGTGATATTATGCTCCCCAATCTCCCGGAACTTGCATCCAGTCCAATCCACCACGATCGGTTTGCCATCCGCATCCAACGCTGTCGGGTAGTCGGGCAACAACAAGATCGCTTTACGGAAACGGGCAACCAAGTCCGCATCGCGCCCAAGTTCGCCGGCGGCGGTGATGGCCGCCTTGAGCGTGAAACGGGCATAGGCGAGATCAAACGGGACATCCGAGACACCAAACTTGCCGTGTTCCGGGCTGTAGCTCGGACCGAACTTCGCCTTTCCCTTTTCATCCTTTGGACATTTTTCGGCAAAGGAACAGAAAAACAGGGCCGCCTCCTTGACAACCGGGTAGATTCTCGTTTCCAGGCGCTGGCGGTCAGGCTGGTAAAGATGCTGGTGCCAGAGCACCTGGGCCGACATGCCGATCATACCCATCGTGTACCCCCAAGGCATCATGGCGATCTGTCGCTTGTTCTTGCTTGTGCACTTCGCCGGATCAGGCTCAAAGGCAAACGAAGAAATACCGACGCAGGCCCCTTCGCAATCGTAGCTCTCCTTTGCCAGCCATTTCAGCCGCGGTAACAGCTGGTTCATGTAGTCAACCCAGGGATCCGCCTGGGCCGGATGATTGATGATAAAGGAGGACCAGTACGGTTGCCAGGAATTGTAATTGTGGTGATAGTCGCCATGCCACTTCGGCGCATCCGGCGGCTGGAAAGCCCACAACCCTGCCGGCACCACCCCCGGTTTCGAAAAACAGCGCAGCATGTACGCCATCCGGTACCACCAGAACTGGAAATCCTCATTACCCAACCGAACGCCGCTGGCCGACCAATAGTCGGCCCAGACGGCCTCATGCTGCGAAACCAGCGCGGCAAACTCTGTGTTGACTGTTTCCCTGGCCAGGCGAACGGCCGCCACTACCACGTCACCGCCTTTAACATCAAAAGACGTGAGCAATGCAACAACCTTGACTTTGCCCTTAGCGGCTGACGCAAGCGCGTAGTCCATACCCGCATAATCCTGATCGCCCGGCATTTTGACGTGCATCCACTTCACCCCGTCGGTTTCGCCCGTTTTCGGGGTCGGTAGGCTTCCGATCGCCTCCAGGACAACGTCCTTGTCGGACTCGATCAAAAAGACATTCCTGTCGGCCAGCACACGAACCGTCGTGCCGTCCGCGCTGGCCACCGCCCGGCGCAAGTTGAGGCTGGCAACCTTGATTTTTGCATCACCAAGCCGAACGATGGCGGCACAGCGGGGACTCGGGTACGGTTTCCCCCAACTGGGCACATTGCCACCCCCGCTCCACTTCTGCTTCTCTAAATCCACTTTCAGGATCTCACAGTCGAGGGAAGTATCGATACGCGCATCCCAGACATCATTCTTCGCCACCCGCATGGAAAGCGCCCCCTGATTATCCCACAGGAGCGCATTGAGATCGCCATTACCGATGGGCAGCGCATGGCGATCAATATTGTCCAGCCGGTCTTCCACCATGGCCGCCCCGTCAAGCTCGGCGGGATACGGAATTTCTGCAGCGAAAACCACTGCGCCAGAAAGGGCAGCGGCAATCACCAAGGCGGCGGACACACCTTTCAAGATTTCATGTGTATTTTTACGCATTATGTTTTTTCCTTTTCATTGCCACTCGCCCCCAGGTCAACCGTTGTCAGCTTGACCTGTGCCGCACTGCCAATCACGCCCGCCAGGGCCACCGCGACCGCCACCAAAAGATATTCCTGATCATAGTCCATGCCTCCCTTGTTGATAATCCCTACACGCCTCGACATAGGCCTCGATGTTCTCCCACGGAACCTCGGGTTCAAGCATATGCGTGGGACAACAGAACAACCCACCCTTCGCCCCGGCAATCCCTAGATTCCGACGCACTTCGGCCTTGATCTGGTCCGGTGTCCCGAACGGCATAAGCTGCTGCGTGCCCAACGTACCGTTGAAGGCAAGCCGGTCGCCAAAACGAACATGGATATCGGCGAAATCCATGCATTCCGGCTGTACCGGGTTCAGGATATCCACCCCGGCTTCGATGAGGTCTGGAATGAACGGTGCCACATAACCGCACGAATGATAACTTACAAGGAGGTCGGGTTTGATCGATTTGGCGGCAGCGATCACCCTAGCTAGGCGTGGCTTGAGCCAGGTCCGGTACATGTCTTCCGACATCATGATCGTGCTTTGCATCCCGATATCATCCCCGAGTCCGAGGATATCCACCCCGGCCTCGGCGAACCGGGCCGCCCGGAAGCAGGCCAACTCTGTCACCTTATCTAGGAGATATGTGGCCATGGGATCCTCTGATGCCATGTCCACAAAAAGGTTATCCATCCCTCTCAGGTACCAGGATGTTTCCCAAACGGTGCACTCCGCCCAGACAAACACAGCGAGGTTGCGCGCCTGGATTTCATCCACCTTGCCTTTCAGGTAACTGAAATCCATCGCCTTGAAATCCGGCCAGGGATAGGACTCGAGTTCCGCGATGCCAGCGGCATTCCGCAGCGGGTGATGCATCCGGGTCATGTGCTTGGAATCGGGATTATCCTCGTGGGCCGTCCCCCAGCCGTCGAACTTGACCTTGTGCTCAAAACCTTCCGGATAGAACCGGTGCCATTCCATTTGATCCCGGCCCGGGATGCGCCAGACCTCGTCGAAGTTCCAAGCGAAACCCGGATCATAGATGATCCGGTACGGCGCGCCGAAGTAGTCCAAGTAATCGCCATTGAACCCGGGATATCGCCGGCGGAACTCCTCCTCAAGGGAGGGACACAAGTGCATTCCTACGGGTGCCTGTTGATATCCTTGGCGCCGGTATAGGCTCAGAAGATTCTTCCTCAGATTCAAAGCGGTCATATGAATTTCTCCATTCAAATAAAGTTCATTTTCATTCCGACCGGACGGTCCTGATCTCCCCATTGAGGCGGACTCTCAGCTCTCGCGGCTCGGGCGAGGCGATGCGGAAGCGGGTGACGGCGCTGTTCTTCCATTCGATGTCCACGGTATAACCGCCACGCGCGCGCAGCCCTTTGACGCTGCCGGTGGGCCAAACCTTCGGCAGAGCGGGCAACAATTCGATTTCGCCTTCATGCGATTGCAGCAGCATTTCGCAAATACCGGCGGTGATGCCAAAGTTGCCATCCATCTGCATCGGCGGAATCCGGCCGAACAGGTTGGCGCAGGTATTTCGGTTGGCCAGCAGCATCTGCAACATCCTGTGCGCGTTCTCGCCATCATGTAGCCTGGCGTAAAGTGCGCTACGCCACGCGAACGACCATTCATTCACATCCGAGCGGGAATCCTCGCCGCGCGCCAGGAGTGATTTCCTGGCCGCTGCGGCAAACTCGGGCGTCTTGACCGAACTGATCTGATTCCCGGGAAAAACGGCAAATAAATGTGACGTATGCCGGTGATGATCGTTCGGGTCATCCCGGTCAACCATCCATTCCTGGAGCTGCCCCCACTTGCCGATCTGCGGGCCGACCAGTGTGTCGCGCAGTCCGGCAATCCTGGCCCGGTAGCTGCTATCGACGCCGAGCGCCTCGCTGGCAGCGACGTAGTTATTGAACAGATCCCACACAATCTGCTGGTTGTAGCTCACCCCATCCTCGTGTGGCCCGTGTTCAGGCGACCACCCATTGGGAACAACGAGCCTGCCCGCCTGCCCTGAGCCTGCCTGCCCTGTGCTTGTCGAAGGGGCCGTAGGGTCCGGCAACTTCTTAAGATGTGCTTCCCAGAACTCGCACGTCTCCTTCATCACCAGGTACGCAACGTTCCTGAGCCATGTCTTGTCTCCGTTGAAGGCATAGTGCATCCAGAAATGCTGGCAGTACCACGCGTTTGCCGTCACGTCCCATTTCCAGCCCTCGTCGCCATTGATGCCATGCGACGTGCGCATTGCCCAGCCTCGTGACTTGCCGGCGGGTGTATCGAAACGCTTCTCCGCTGCCGTAAATTTACGCCACGGATCGAGTTGGCTCGTGATCAAGTCGAAAAGGGGGGCATGGCACTCGCTGAGATTGGCCGGCTCGGAAAGCCAGTAGCTCATCTGGACGTTGATATTGGCGTGATAGTCGGAATGCCACGGCGGATTATTGCTGTCGTTCCAAAGCCCCTGCAGGTTTGCCGGCAAACCGCCCGGGCGCGAACACGAAATCAACAGATACCGGCCATACTGGAACATCAGGGCCTCAATCCCCGGGTCGCCGCCTTGCTCCGAGTAGATGACTTTGCGTCGATCGGTAGACAAGGCCATCCGGTCCCCCGGGGTCACACCGAGGTTGAGCGAGACGCGGTTGAACAGCGACTGAAAATCCGCAATGTGCTCCGTTTTTAAGGTTTCATAACCCTTCGCGGCAGCCGCAGCCAATTGGCGCACCAGTCGGGACTGCGGTGGCTCGCCCCGGTAGCGGCGGCTGTAATCCATCACATAATCCGTTCCGGCCACCAGCAGGATCGTCAGGCTGTCGCAGCCTTTGAACTCGATCCGGCCCTCAACAACGCTCACCGTGCCACCCGCCGGCAGGACCCTCAACCGAGTCTCGTATTGCAAACCGTTGGTGAGCGTGCCGGAAAACAACAACCCATCATTCCCTCCAGTCGTCTTCTCTTTGTTGGCACCGATCAATTCGATTATTCCCGTGTAGCCGCCGGGTTTATCAGCGTTTAACCGCACCACCAACACTTCACCGGGCGCGCTGCAAAAGTATTCGCGCTGGTAGCGAACCCCGCCGACCAGGTAGTGCGTGGAGGCCAATGCGTTGCCGATGTTCAACGTACGCTGATACTCGCCCGGTTGCTTGTGACCCGGTAATGCAATCCGCAACTCGCCGAGCATCTGATACGAACCCATTTTGGAAAAGTCATCATACGACCCCTCGAGGCCCGTCCACAGGGTGTTGTCGTTAAGCACCATTCGCTCGGCGTCACTACCGGCATAGATCAACGCACCCATCCTTCCATTACCGATGGGCAACGCCTCATTCATGCCCGGCTTGGCCGGCTTGTCGTACCACATCGATAACTCCCTCCCGCAGGCGAGCATGCTGCCCGCGAATAGAACAATTGACGCCATGCTTAGCGCTTTAGTCTTCATGTTTATTATCTCCCTCATTCTGTTTCGCCTTCCTTGAGTTCGTCCAGGCATTGAACAGCATCAACCCGCCAAATATAAGCAAAACCAACCCCCACCAGAGGATGATATTGATATCAAGGGAACGCTTGTACAACTCAGGGGAAGTCATGGTGAGCATTCCGAAGACGCTCATGAGAGCCCCGACAAGAGAGAACATAATCCCAATAGGCCAGTTGATATCGAGTGTCATAATGGAGTCCTTTCAGATTTTGAAGAACATGCCCAGCACCATCAGCATGGAGATGTTCCAGACCGTGGCATCCACCGAGTAGTTCGAAGCCGAACCGGAGGCGGCCAGCATCCACCATTTCTGCTCATTTTCGCCAAGGAAATAGGACCTGAGCCCCCGCGCCGAAATCTTAGTGAACCAGATCCCGACTGTGAGGATCATCGTGAAGTAGAACCCCAGAATAACCCAATCAAACAGGCTCAGATGTAATGACATTAGCGCACTCCTTAATTCTCAGCATGTTCTCTATGCCTAGCGGCCATGCCCCCGCACTCTCAGCCACCCCCAACCGCTCCCCCATCCGACTCTGCTACGGCTCGCCATTCCTCGAAGACGGCTCTGGCGGTGACGGGATTTGTCCCGGGGCCGAATTCATACTGGGCAATTACCCCACCCCTTTTGTCATGGAGATGTGACGCCACTGTCCTGACTCCCTTGCGCCCGACTTCAGGGTTTTCTGAAGTCAACACATGCTGACGGTCCATTTCGCCCCAGAAGGTGATCTTGCCCTTCACACGCTTCGCCAGATCCGCCATGTCCATCACGAACAGTTGCGAGTTCTGGGCATTGATCCCGGCATCGACAAGATCCTCATAGATCTCGGCAATATATCCATCCGAATGCATGAATGCGAACTTGCCGTGCGCATGAGCAATGTCGCAATAGTCCTTGTATAAAGGCTTGAACAGCTCACGCCATACCGGCGGCGGAATCAGCAGTTGTGTCTGCGAACCCCAATCATCCATGAAGAAAACACCGTCCACATCCGTCGTCACCCAGAACTCCATTTCGCGCATGTAAGGGTCATGGATGACCTTCAGGCACTCGGCCATCCCCTCTTCCGGCATCATGACATCCACCAGGCTGACCTCGGTGCCGCGCAGGAACTGGTAGCGTTCCCAGGGACGCGGAAGGTTCCCCGCCAGGACGAATCGATCCGTGGAGGTACAAAATCTATTCACCATGTCGCGAGCCCTAGCCGGACTTTCGCTATTCGCGGCGGAAAACGACTATTTTCGCCCTCTCTACCGCTAAAAACCCCAATGATATTGGTGTTTTCGAGTTGAAAAAGGTGTTGGCTACAGACCTACCCCCT
>Ga0118677_10006778_pt1 | contig 19230 bp, 10 predicted proteins | sample AliMusrvi5mmetaG_FD_86154 | JGI IMG/M metagenome (GOLD analysis project Ga0118677, IMG submission 86154) | reverse complement strand
CTTCGAAACCGGTTGACTTGCATGGCTAATTTCCGCATACCTGAAAGGAGTTATGACACTGAAAGAATCGGGCAATAAAACTGCATCACCGGAGGTGTTTCTTTTGTCAGCTTTTAGTGTGAGGGTGTAATCGTGCTGGTTTGGAAAAACCGGAAGCCGGACCTCCGTGAAACGGATTGAACCTCCGGGATTGTGGTCAATCTTGCCATCCAATAGTTTTTCACCCAAACAGATGATCAATGTATCTGCCCGGAGGGATTTGTATTTCAGCTCCAGCGTTCCGAAGGCATCCTTCCCAAAGTCGGCAAACCAACTTCCATTGGCTGTTTTTTTCAGCTGGATGGGTGCTTTTCTTTCGATTTGAAACTCCTTCAACCTTGTTTTAGGATTCGCAAAAAGGCTCAATCCTATCGTGAGAGTCAGAAGAATAGTGAACAGATATTTTTGAATCACTGATATCAATGTAAAGTTCTAAATTTCGGTTTACAATTCGATGTTGTTTTTCAATAGACTTTGACAAATCCAGACAAGGTACATAGCGATTTACCAGCTCTTCAGTTCTTTGTTGAAATCAAATTTTTCCTTTGCAGAGCCAGGAATCAACAAAACCTGGATGGTTTGTTTCTGATTCGGTTTGAGCTGTATCTCAAAGCCCACCAATGTCTTGCCGGGATTTGGCGCGTCATAATTGGTGGTTGGTTCAGTCGACCAGGTTTTCATCTTTAGCTTTGAAGGCGAAGTGACCTTGAGAACCAGAGTATGTCCCTCTTTGCTTAACAGGATACTGTTCGATTTCAGAGTGGGAATTGCCGAGGTAAGCATGGTCCATCGGATGGTGGTGGGTTTGTTCATCCCTGCCAATTCATCACGGATAACAACATATTTCTTGTCAACGATGGCAACACCTCGTTTAACTGAAGCCAGTTGATTCTCATAGACAGACGACAAATCTGATTCTGCGAATAGGAACCCGGGATGGTCAGAGAATTTATCAATGTTCGCGTAGCCTTTAACAAGCTGCAATTGATTGTCAACTGTAAGCGAATTGTGTGCCTTGTTGTTGATTCTGAAAATACTCCATCGCTGGGCATCCTGTGTACGTCCGAATACCTCGATTCCCTTCGATTCGAGCGATTCGTAGTCCTGCATGCCGAAATCGGTAGCCCATCTTGTCCCGTCAGCATCCATGACAAAAGAGCCAATGTCCATATGGCCATGGTTGACGGAGGCAGAACCGGCCTTGAAGCCGAGAAAGAGGGCATTGCGGTCGGTCCATGAGGTTCGCATTGCGCAGACAGGGTTGGCGCCCTGACCCATCCAGAACATCGATTTGGGTTCAGTTACCTGATCCAGCTGAAGATCTTTCCCCCAGATCATGATGGCTGGCAGGAGGCGGTCGTCAGTAATTTTTTTGTAGTCGTCCTGCTGCAGGTATTTCTTTTCGACCCATAATTGGGAAAGGTCGTTGTTTTTCTGTGCCAGCCAAAACATCGCCGGACTTAAGTTACCACCCTGACCGCAATCGCCCCAGTTGAAACACAAGCCGGTCGTTCCGGTCATGTTTTCGTAGAAATTGGCGGTTTGCAGGAATCCGGGTACTTTGTTAAGTCCAAAATCTGAAGCATAAATCTTCTCGAGCGCACTCAGGAACATCACGTTGAAGGAGGTGCCATAGCCCCAGTATCCGTAACCTTCGGGGTAACCGCCATTGGGTTTGTATTCGCCCATCGAAAAAGGGATGGAGAGGATGGCCCTTTCAATCAAAATTCTTGAAAGTTCGGGATGATCCTCGTAGATGGCGAATGAACCGTAAGTTATACCTGCATTGCAAACCTGGTTCCAGTTGTTGACGGCGTTAAGCCAGCTGTTGTATTTTGGATCGAGTGAAGGGTACAATCCCTTGTAGGCTATGGCATCACTGATTGTTATCCTGGATTTTGCAGATAGTTTTGGATAGAGCCAGTCGTAGCCGATAGAGACGGCCATCGTCATCTCAGCAACATCCAGAAAATGGGAAGGGTTCCAGTCGGAGAATCCTGCGATTGTCAGCATCTCCTTCTCACAACGGTTGAAATATTTATCCTCTCCCGTCATTCGCCAGGCATAGGAGAGCTGGAAGATACGGCGCAGCGCTTCGCGGGATTTGTCGAGCAGTCGCCTGCCAATCTGGATGCGCTCAATGGGAGCCTTATCCAGCAGGTCGTCACATGATTGCAGGATTGCTTCATGCATTTTCTTCCAAACGGGATTGGCGTCAACCGATTTTTTAATCAGCGTTTCCTCTCCTCCTGTAAGCAGGATACGGGGGTGAGGATGTTCCTTTATTTTCAGGGAGGTAGCAACGAGTTCTTTCTGTGCAAAGGCAGTTTCAGCCAAAAGAAGGCATAACAGCGCAGCTGTGATTTTTTTTAACCATTGCATAACGTTTCCTATTAATAGGTTGGATCCCCATAAGTATAGGACACAAAAGCAACAGTCTGGTTGTCCGGACTCCATGAGGGTACGTTAATGGTTCCCTGGCCCCCGTACACATAAGCCAAGACCCTTGCTGATTTTGAATTGGTCGGCTGAAGCTGCAACACCACATGTTTGTTCATGGGATGTGAATTGGCTGGTACATCGGCTGGGAAAGAGACATAGATCATTTTGGTTCCATCCGGTGACAAGTGAGCGAACCAATCGTTGAAAGGGCCGAAACTTACCTGCTCCTGGTTGCTGCCATCGGGGCCCATGCGCCAGATTTTCATCATCCCGCTCCTGACAGAATTGAAATAGATATGTTTCCCGTCAGGTGCATATTCCGGTCCGTCATCCAGACCCTTGGCGGTAGTGAGTTGGGTCTCTTCTCCGCCACCCGAAGGAATGCTCCATACGTTGTAATCCCCTTTTCTTTCGGCGCAGTAGACCAGTGTTCGGCCATCGGGTGACCATCCGTGCCAGTAAGATGGGACATCCCTGGTTATGGCTGTGGGATTGCCTCCTGTTACAGGCAGTGTATAGACCATGGATCCGGAACGGCCATCGGGGAGTTTCGCTGTAGCCGAAATGGCCAGCATCTTACCATCGAACGAAAGACCATGGTCGTTGTTAAGAGTCGTCACCTCTCCTGTGTTGATTTTTATTGGTTTTTTGGATTGAAGCGGGAATTTATAGAGCAATCCTCCCGAATTGAAAAGCAGGTATTTGCCGTCGTTCGACCAGTTTGGGGCTTCGATGTGATCTTTTGTGGTATAGATTACTCTTCGTTCACCTGTCAGGGTATTCAGCAATTCGAGCCTGCTGGCACCGGGCTGCTTGTAACCATCCACATTCTCGTCAGCAGGCACATCGATCCTGAAATTGTGGAAAATCGCCTTCTCGCTGACAGCCGAATCATGAGAGCAGATAAAAAGACCTGCATAGACCTGTTGATCAAATTTTTGAGTAAGGCGTCCCGTCTCAACCAGCGGATTACCAATTTTTGCGCATCGCATAATGAGGGTATCCCCTTTTCGTTCGAGTTGAATCACATCCGGTGCACTTATTTCTGCCTTGATCTCGTTGGTGGTTTGTTTGTCTGCCAAGCGGTATTGCAGTGAGGCAAGTCCGTCGCCGTGCACGGCAACATCGGCATAACGCGAACCCGCAGACAGATCTGCCCTGATCATCAATCCCATTTTCCGGTGCAGGACAGTCCCTTTGCCTTCAAACCTGCAGAAGGTGGTCAGGATAAAATCCCCGCTCAATGGTACCGATGCAAAATGAAACTGATCGGCGTTAGCCCAGATATTTTGTCCGCTTCCGGTAAGGGTATAAACTTGTTTGGATTCGTCATATTTTGTGGAGCCTTTCAGTTTGGGATGACCAATGTCAGTACAATTGGTAAGAACACCCTGTTTTTGGGCCGAAATTTTAGAAAAACCTGCAAGGACAAGGAAGCACAACAGAACAAGAAATAGAATTTTCATAACGGTATATTTTATTTTATCAACAGCCTAACCAAAAATCAGATGCATTGACCAAAATCTTAAACGGGAATTGGATCCATATAATAGCTCATAATTAGATCATTACCTGCTTGTCAGTTTGGACAGTCATTGGAAAACAGGGTATTGAACCATGGAGCCCTCACCCCTTGTTTCAAATGCAACTAAAATTAGCACCTTTTTTGTTGATTTAGCCGAAGCGGAAAGGTGAATTCTGATTAATTTTGATTACTAGTTTTTTGTACCAAACTTGTTAATAAAATAGCTCTTATGAAGAACTTTGGTGGACTTCACTTTAATTTTAAAGGCCTGACAGTTGGATTGTTTTTGGTCCTTTTTATTTTACCCCGGATTTCAAATGCCCAGGTTGTCGGACTCGACAACTGGTACAACCGTGAGACCAATCCCAAAACCGGGCAGTTGTTCCATTATTTATGGACGGATACCGAAAACAGCGGTTATTCCCAGTGGGGCGATCTCTTCAAGAAGCAAGGAGCTTCGCTCGCGACTATTGAACATGCAGCAGATGCCAAGAATCTTGCCAAACTGGATGTTTACATCATAGTCGATCCTGACACGACTACAGAGTCGAAATCACCCAATTACATCCAGCCTTCCGACATCAAGGCAATCAGAGATTGGGTGAAAAAAGGTGGTGTGCTTGTGCTGATGGCAAACGATGCCCCGAATTGTGAGTTTACCCACCTTAACAACCTGGCCGGGGAGTTTGGTATCCACTTCAATCATGTGAGTCTTCACCCTGTGGTGAACAGGAAATGGGACATGGGGGCCTTTACTTCGTTACCCGACCATCCCATCTTCAAAGGTGTTTCCAAGATTTACCTGAAGGAGATCTCCTCCTTTACACTTAAAAGTCCTGCGAAACCCATCCTGACAGAAAACGGGATTATTTACATGACAGAAAGCAAATTGGGAAAGGGAATGGTTGTTGCCGTCGGAGACCCATGGATTTACAACGAGTACATTGACCATGCCTACCTGCCTGCAGATTTTGACAACCTGCGGGCTGCGGTGAATTTGACTGGTTACATCCTATCAAATTCCCGGAAGAAAAAATAGTTCCCCCTGTAGATCAACAAAATCTCTCGGCCCATCAATATGCGGCCATGGTAAGATTCTGGCGGGATAACCATGAGTTTCCCCGCCTGAATTCTTTTCAAAATAGGTTATCGAGTCCAGTATTGTCAATATTTTATTGAAATTGTGGTATGCGGATTGCCTATGCCTGCGAAATTGCCACGGCAACAGCGACAGAGGCTCCGACCATCGGATTGTTACCCATGCCGATCAGCCCCATCATCTCCACGTGAGCCGGAACGGACGAAGAGCCGGCAAATTGTGCGTCGGAGTGCATGCGTCCCATGGTATCGGTCATTCCATAGGAGGCAGGTCCCGCAGCCATATTGTCAGGATGCAATGTTCTGCCAGTTCCTCCTCCAGAAGCTACCGAGAAATATTTCTTTCCCTGTTCAATGCTCTCTTTTTTGTAAGTGCCTGCAACCGGGTGCTGGAAGCGGGTCGGGTTGGTCGAATTGCCTGTAATGGAAACATCTACTCCCTCTCTGTGCATGATGGCTACTCCCTCTCTTACATCATCGGCTCCATAAACATTCACCTTACCCTTTTCCCCGGTCGAATAGGGAGTGCGGGCCACTTCCTTCAACTCACCTGTGGAGTAGTCGAAGAGCGTTTGAACATAGGTGAATCCATTGACTCGGGCGATTATTTTCGCGGCATCTTTACCTAAACCATTCAGGATGACACGCAATGGTTCCTTACGCACCCGGTTGGCTGATTTTGCAATCCCTATTGCTCCTTCAGCGGCGGCAAAAGATTCGTGTCCAGCCAGGAAGCAGAAACACTTGGTTTCTTCGCGCAACAACATGGCGGCAAGATTGCCATGACCTGTTCCAACTTTCCGGTCATCGGCCACGGAGCCCGGGATGCAGAAGGCCTGAAGTCCTTCTCCCAGGGTAGCAGCGATGTCAGCAGCCTTGGTTTGTCCTTTTTTGATTGCAATGGCAGCGCCAACGATATAGGCCCACATGGCATTTTCGAAGGCAATGGGCTGGATCTCTTTTACAATTCTGTATACATCGACCCCTTTGTCATCACAAATTTTTCTGGCTTCCTCAATGGAAGATATTCCGTATGAATGCAACACCTTATTGATCTTGTCGATTCTTCTGTCGTAACTTTCAAATAATGGCATAACTGTTTTCTCCTATTCTTTACGTGGGTCAATTACTTTTACTGCTTCATCCATCCGTCCATATTTGCCTGAAGCTTTTTTCAAGGCTTCTCCAGCCTCAGTCCCCGCTTTGATCATATCAAGCATCCGGCCAATATTTAAGAATTCGTAGCCGATTATTTCATTGCCGGCATCCAACCCAATTTTGGTTACATAACCTTCGGCCATTTCAAGGTATCGGGGACCTTTGGCAACAGTCCCATACATGGTAGCCGTAACACTCCTTAAACCTTTGCCAAGGTCTTCCAATCCGGCACCAATAGGTAGTCCTCCTTCTGAAAATGCTGTTTGTGTGCGACCATACACAATCTGCAGGAAAAGTTCTCGCATGGCAGTGTTAATTGCATCACAGACAAGATCCGTGTTAAGTGCTTCAAGGATGGTCTTTCCCGGCAGGATCTCAGACGCCATTGCCGCGGAATGGGTCATCCCAGAACAGCCGATTGTTTCAATTAAGGCTTCGCCGATGATGCCATCTTTTACGTTAAGTGTCAACTTACAGGCACCCTGTTGCGGAGCACACCAACCCACACCATGGGTCAAACCAGACACGTCTTTTACCTCTTTGGCTTTAACCCAACGTCCTTCCTCAGGAATTGGAGCCGATCCATGGTTCGCACCTTGTGCGACACAGATCATACTTTCAACCTCATGTGTAAAACTCATAAGTTTTCATAGTTAAAATGGGAAAGATTATCAGCTCAATTTCTTTTTACAGATCAAGCATTCTTTTCTTTCCAGGTTTGTACAGCATTACATTTGTCTCTTCAAGAGTCACCAAACAACCGTTTTTCATAGTTTCAAGGGTATTCCCGATATGTTTATAAAATTCCTTGATTTTCTCCATGTCATCTATGAATTCGACTACAACCGGTACTTTATCGACGACTTCCCAGAATTTATAGGAGTGAATGACTGAACTTGCGCCATATCCCATAATGCCTTTGAGAACTGTCGCACCTGAAAGGCCCTCCTTTTTAGCCTTAAAGACCAGATATTCGTACAACTGCTGATGATTGACCTGATCGGTAGAACTGATGAAAATTCTGAGAACACCCACTTGAGCTGAGTTTTTCATTTCATAAGAGTTTAAAGATTTTATGTCCTGTATAAACAGTAAAAAGCAAAAAAAACAGAAAAAGCGAAGTATAGAAGGCAATATGAATCCATTTCTCTTGCCTGAGCAGGTGAACAGGTGGTTAAGGCAGACCCCTTTGCCATACCAAATTTAAGGAAAAAAATGTAATTTAGAGCCTTCAGCGAAAAACTTCAATAGATGTTTATTTTAGCACGCTATGGGTATTATTTTCAGACTAATTCAATAAGAAAGCATATTGTCTTTCGTGTAAATTTATTATTTTTAGCTGTTCTTTCCTTTACCAGCCTTACATCCAGTGCTATAGATATCGTTAACAACCTCAGTTTTGATCTTTATACACAGCAGCATGGACTTTCCAACAATCAGATTCATTGTATATTGCAGGACAGTAAGGGTTGGATGTGGTTCGGTACCTCTCAGGGTATATGCAGGTTTGATGGCTACCGATATACAGTTTTTAAGAATGATCCCGACGATTCGACCAGTTTAAGAGGCAACCTGGTCAGGATTATCTTCGAAGACAGCAAAGGAGAGGTATGGGTCGGTACAGAGAATGGCGGACTTAACAAGTTCAACAGAGCAAAGGAATCATTTGAACAACCTTTTGATCATCTGCCTGGTGCACCATTAAAAAACATTTCCGTAACTTCCATACAGGAGGACAAGAATGGAAATTTGTGGGTTGGCACCGAAAACACCTTGTACAGGATCGAAAACAGGAATAAAATCTCTCCGCTAAAACCATCCAATATTTCAAGTTTTAACGAATATTTCAGGGTGATTCGCCCCGACCAGTCGGGTAGCATATGGCTTGGTACCAACAGGGGGCTGTTTTTATACCATCCCAAAACAAATTTGGTGGAAAAGATACGGCTGGCCGAATTGACAAACAACGAGGAAATATGGGAAGTTACTCCTGATGATGACGGAACAATCAGGATTGGAACTTATGCCGGTGGAATGTTTGAAGTCAATACTACCACAAAGGTGGCAAGGCAGGTGTTTATTGACAGGGAAAATGAACGCAGCAATACGGTTCGCGCAATATCAAAGGCACCGAATGGCAAATACTGGATTGGTACAAGGGGAGGTCTGTATTTGTATGACAAACTGCTTGGAGTAACTGCAAAGTACACGCATGATGATCGCGAACCCAAGAGTCTCGTAAACAACTCTGTCCTATGCATCAACAGGGATGCCAATGGCAATGTTTGGATAGGTACGCGCCAGGGATTAAATCTGTTAATAGAAGAGAGGATCAATATTCTGGGTTATAAATCCATGCCTGGCGATATCAGATATCTGAACAATGGTGAAATTTACTCTTTCCTTTTGGATTTGTATGGGAATATCTGGGTTGGTACCGAAAACGGAGGCATCAACATTCTAAACAGGAAAACAGGGCAATTCAAATACCTCGAACCTCAAAAAAATAACCCCAATTCTCTCTCAAGCAACTGTATCAAAGCACTTTTGGACGATGGAAAGGGCAATGTCTGGATTGGGACATATTTGGGCGGTTTGGATGTGTACAATCCGCAAACACACCTATTCAAACATTTCAGGAATGATCCGTCAGATCCCAACAGTCTGTCTGATAACCGGGTGTGGTGTTTGTTGCGCGATAGCAACAACGACATCTGGGTCGGAACCACTAGGGGCGTCGATAAATTCAATCCACATTCAGGCGGATTTATCCATTATCCGGAAATAGCAAATGGTCAACAGGTAAACTGGATTGCTGAGGACAAGGATCATTGCTTATGGTTTGGTGCGGAAAGACTTGTTATCTACGATCCGAAAAATCAAAAAATTGTGAGGTATGATGAATCAACAAGATACATGATGGAGGATTCCAACAACAGGTTCTGGTTGACCACTCTTACCCATGGTCTCGCACTTTTCTCAAAAGACAAGGGTTTTGTAAGGTATTACAATGAAAAAAACGGTTTAGCCAACAACCAGACCCTTGCTATCCTTGAGGACAACGAACATTTTCTTTGGATCAGTACCAACAACGGCCTTTCCAAATTTGATCCTGAAAAGGAACTCTTTCACAATTTCTCAACCAAAAACGGTTTCCAGAACGATCAATTTACCTATGGGGCTGCCTTCAAACTCCCATCGGGTGAGCTGATGTTCGGAGGGATATCCGGATTCAATATTTTTGATCCCGCGAAGATCAAGTCGGGCGATTATTTTGCGCCAATCGTCTTCACAGACCTTAAAATCTCAAATAAGAGTGTCCACATCAGTCCTGATAAAAGTGGAATACTAACCAAAAGCATCTCTGAAACGGATCAAATAGAATTGAGGTACGACCAAAACTCCCTGGAGCTGGAGTTTGCTTCGTTCGATTATGCCAATATCATGGGTATTCAGTATTCCTACTATCTTGAGAATTTTGACAGTGACTGGAAGGAACCTTCCGATAAAAGGCTGGCAACCTATACCAATCTCAATCCGGGAACCTATACCTTCAGGGTCAAAACCGTCTCGATCGACAGACAGGAAAGCAATATCGGTCCTGTACTGAGGATTATTGTCAATCCACCTGTCTGGCAGACATGGTGGTTCAGGATATTGATTTTCCTGACCATTCTGGCGCTGTTCTACTGGCTGATCTCTTTTCTTCAGAACAGGGAGAAACTGAAGCACAACCTTGTTTTTGAAAAGATCAAGGCCAAAAAATTGCATGAACTCGACATGATGAAATTGCGTTTTTACACCAATATTTCACATGAAATCCGCACGCCTTTGACCTTGATCCTTGGTCCGCTGGAAAAACTGAGGAACAATACCATTCCCGAAAACGAAATAAAAGGACACCTGGATGTCATGCAGAGGAATGCTACCCAACTTCACCAGTTGATAAACCAGTTGCTCGATTTTAGAAAAATGGAGAGCGGAAACCTGAAACTGGTCCTAAAACGAGGGGATCTGGTTTCATTTGTCTCGGGTATTGTCAGTTCATTTGGAAAATATGCCGAAGAGAAGGAGATTGAGTTGAAATTCAACTCCCTGAAAAAGGAGATTGTTACCAATTTCGACGAAGACAAGGTAGGCAAGATCATGAACAACCTTTTATCCAATGCATTCAAGTTTACTGCAAAGGGCGGAAAGATAGTGGTCAATATCTCACTGGTTTTTGATTCGGATGAGCAGGATTCGAAGGAGGAACCAAACGATAGGAGAATGGTCGAAATTACGGTGAAGGATACCGGTATTGGCATTGCAGAATCCAATATTGAAAAGATTTTCAACCGTTTCTTCCAGGTGGATCAAAATTCATCGCAAACAGGGACAGGGATTGGTCTTGCGCTCACAAAGGAGTTGGTAAAGTTGCACAACGGGAAAATATTTGTGACCAGTAAACAAGGCAAGAATTCCAAGTTTACTGTCCAGTTGCCGTATGAGGAGCTGAAATTGAGCAGCCACAATGATCTATTACTGACAGATAGTGAAAGTGGAGGTTTACAACTCGTTTCTGCTGATGATACGGTCGGTGAACAGTCCATTGCCGGACAAAAAATCATGCTTCTGGTCGATGACAATGCCGATGTACGTTATTTCATCAAATCACATTTTTCATCTGGATACCAGGTACTCGAAGCCAGGGATGGGGTAGAAGGGTGGAATATAGCCTTGAAAACCATCCCCAGTATCATCATCAGTGATGTTTTGATGCCCGACATGGATGGATTTGAGTTTTGCCGGAAAATCAGGAAAGATGAACGTACTTCCCACATTCCGATCCTGCTCCTGACTGCTCTTGGATCGAGGGAGCACGAAATTGAGGGGTTGAGCCAGGGGGCAGACGACTACATTACCAAACCATTCGACCTGGTCGTTTTGCAGACCAAAGTAGAAAATATCCTTTCGGTGCGGCAATCGCTAAAGCAAAAGTATTCGGGAGAGATGTTCCTGCAGCCCAGAAACATCCTGGTAAGCTCTCCGGATGAACGATTCCTGCAAAAGGCCATCGGTGTAGTAGAAAGCAACATAGCTGATCCTGATCTGGACATTGACCGTTTTGCCACCGAAATCGGGGTGAGCAGGATGCAATTGTACCGCAAACTGCACGCCATGACTGAGATGACGGTGAAGGAATTTGTCAGGGACATCCGGCTGAAAAGAGCAGCCCAGCTTTTGGTTCAGAAAAGGATGAATGTATCGGAGGTAGCCTATGCAGTCGGGTTTAAAGACTTGTCGCACTTCCGTAAATGCTTCCGCCAGGAGTTCGGGATGAGTGCCTCTGAATATTTAGATAAGCATAACAACCCACCAGAGTAATCTTTCACCATCCAGGCAGGAAGGGAACGGTAAAAAATCTCAATTGCTGGTATAAGACACTGTTAATGTGATTGATGCATTATTTTGCTTCATTTACATGGGAATTTCACACCCTGTTTTTGGGAAGAATAGCCCGCTCATGGTACTCCTGACCTCCCATTTTGATAGTAATTCTTATCCGCTTAGAAAGGTGGTGACCTACCTTTACACCACCGCTCCCCATCGAAAAAATGGAAGAAACTAACAGAAAACTAAAAAGAGTGAACTGGATTATTGCCGGAATGACAATTGCTCTTGCCATTATTCTGACATGTTGGATTATTTCAAGTTTGTGATGGGTGTGACGGGTTGGAGAAACTAACAACCATTATTGGAGAAAAATGAAAATAAATGGGATTTTCTTCCCGCTGTTACTGCTGCTCATCCCTGCATGTCAGCTTCGGTCTCAGCCTGTAAATATGGATGGTCTTGACATGGCTACCAAAATGGCCAGCTCGGAAATAAAACTATTCCCGGAGTCCTGGACAGTTGACTTTAATCCCAAACCAGTATGGAACTACACCCAGGGATTGATAGCCCAATCCATGATGCAAACGTGGAAAATCACCAGGAATGAGGACTTTTTTAACTATGCAAAAACCTACGCCGATAAATTGATTGATGGTTCCGGCAATATTGAAGGATATAAAGTGGAGGAGTACAACCTGGATTGTATGAATTCGGGAAAATTCCTTTTTGAGCTTTTTGATAGGACAAAGGATGAAAGATACCGGAAAGCGATACTGCTACTGGTTAATCAGTTGAAATCCCAACCACGCACCTCAGAAGGCGGATTCTGGCACAAACAGCGTTATCCCAACCAGATGTGGCTCGACGGCTTGTACATGTGCGCTCCTTTCTATGCGCAGTTTGCACAAGTATTCCAGCAGCCGGCACTGTTTGATGATGTGGTGAACCAGTTTGCTGTGGTACACAAACATACTTTTGATCCTAAAACAAAATTGAATTATCACGGATGGGATGAGCTTAAAATACAGAAATGGGCCAATCCCGAAACAGGATGTTCCCCGAATTTCTGGAGCAGGGCAGAAGGCTGGTATGCCATGGCACTCGTCGATGTGCTTGATTTTTTGCCGAAGGAGCACGCCGGGCGCAACAAACTGTTAGGAATACTTAACCAGGTAGCTGCAGGAATCAAGAAATACCAGGATCCAAAAACTGGATTGTGGTTTCAGGTGATTGATCAAGGCAGCAAGGAAGGGAATTATCTGGAAGCATCTGGATCTTCGATGTTCGTGTATGCCTTGCTAAAGGCAACCCGGATGGGATATATCGACAAAACATACCGGGCAACGGCCAAGAAAGGATACCAGGGGCTTATCAAAAATTTGATCAGGGAAAATGGGAATGGGACGATCAGTCTGACCAAGTGCTGCGCCGTAGCCGGATTGGGAGGAAACCCCTACCGCGACGGCTCTTACGAGTACTACATTAAAGAACGTGTACGTGATAACGATCCGAAAGGAGTGGGGCCCTTTATCATGGCTTCGCTTGAAATGAAAATGAAATAAAAGCAATATTCTAACTTAATAATTATCTATGATGAAAATGAAGCAAAGTTTTCTGAAGAAAGTTTGTCTGTTGGCACTAATGGTCATTATTGCGGGCGCTCAGCTTTACGCCCAAAAAGTAACCGGGAAAGTGGTTGATGAGACAAACACACCCATTCCGGGTGCAAATGTTGTTGTTAAAGGAACGACCAATGGTGTGATAACTAACATGGACGGTATCTTTACGATTACTCCAGCTAATGTCCAGAAGGATATAATCCAGTTCTCTTTTATTGGTTATGGCACCAAAGAGGTACCAATTAATGGACAGAAAGTGATTAATGTACAAATGACCACTGGTACCCTGCAAATTGAGGAGGTTGTTGCCATTGGTTACGGTACAGTTAAAAAACGCGATGTAACTGGTTCTGTTGCGTCTGTTACCGGTAAGCAAATTGCTGCTATTCCTGTTGCCAACGTGGCACAGGCACTCGAGGGACGTCTTGCAGGGGTGAATGTGATTTCTCAGGATGGACGACCCGATGCGACAATTTCCATTCGTGTACGTGGGGGAGGTTCTATCTCACAAAGCAACGACCCGCTTATTTTGATTGACGGAGTACCTGGCGACATCAGCAATATACCATCTGAGATGGTAGAAAACATTGACGTCCTGAAGGATGCTTCTTCTACGGCTATTTTCGGTGCACGCGGTGCCAACGGGGTCATCCTTGTCACAACCAAAAGGGGTAAATCGGGTGATGTTTCGGTGACCTATAGCGGATATGGAAAATTCAACACACCAACCGGATATCTTAATACTTTAAGTCCATATGATTACCTGGTAAACAAGTGGGGACTTCTTGATACCTATTATGGATCATCTTACACCACCCCATTCCAAAAGTTGTTTGGAATAGGAGCCTATACGGGCAACAACACGGCAGGTTTGGATGCTTACAAAAATGTGTCGCCATACAACATGCAAAAGCAGGTATACAAAAGTTCATTCTCGCACAACAATGACCTGACCATTACCGGTGGAACCGACAAAACAAAGATTATTTTCGGAATCAGCTACCTCGATGAAGAGGGTATGAAGTTGAACTCCTATTCCAAAAGAGCTGCTGCATCTTTCAAATTGGATCAAAAAATAGGTAAAAATCTAAACTTCAACTTAGACTTGCAGTACACGGATAAAAATTCGATGGGTAATGAAAGCACAACCAGCGGTTACGGTTCCTCTCTCTCCGGATCATACCGTTTCCGTCCCATCGCGACAAGTGATATTAAAGGGGATATCTCTTACCTGGGTGATGCTTCTTTGGGTGAGGAGTCGTTTGTCATGAATGATATGTTCAACCCGGCAGCAGTAATTAAAGACCATATAAACTTATTATTGACTCAGTCGATTAGGGGGACAGCCGGTTTGAACTGGAATATTCTGAAAGGCTTGAACTATCACACCGAATTGACTTTGGCCCGAAATTATACTCAAAATAAAATCTGGAGAGGTCCTACACCTGCCAGCGGTAACGAAACAAATTATCTGAACAGCGATGGATCGCTTATCTATGCTGGTGATGCAGATTACAGGAAAAATGATGCTACCTCTACACGTTGGACGAATACCCTGGGTTATGAATTAAAACTGAACGAGATTCACCGGATCAATGTTTTGCTCGGTCAGGAAGTTGCCAATTCGGGTGGAACAAGCATGCAAATTTCCGGTCAAAAATATCCTGCCAATTTTACGATGGACAATGCTTTTGCCATGATCTCGCAATACGGCTCAAACCTATATGTTGCTACAGGTGTTAGTACCCCGAACCGTCTTCAATCTTATTTCGGCCGGGCAAACTACTCCTTCAAGGACAAGTACATGATTGCCGCAACTTTCCGCGCTGACGGTTCTTCCACCTTCGCACCGATGCATCGTTGGGGATACTTTCCTGCAGGTTCTGCTGCATGGCGCGTTTCACAAGAATCTTTCATGAAAAGCATCAAGAGCATCGATGATTTGAAACTTCGCGTATCGTACGGTTCTGTAGGAAATGATGCCATTAGTGCCTCCCAATGGTCGCAATTGTGGACAGCCACTACTGACACTCGCTGGCAGTATGGTCTGAACAAAGTACTTCAGCCATCCTATGATCTGGCTTCTGCTCAATTGGCAAACCCCAATTTAAAATGGGAAACCACCATTACACGCAACGTTGGTCTTGACTTTTCACTGTTTAAACATCTATTGTGGGGAACTGTGGATGTATACCAAAATACCACCAAAGACTTGCTTATGCTGACAGACATTCCGTCTATCACCGGATTTACATCCAGCTATGCCAACATTGGGCAAACCAGTAACAAGGGTATAGAAATCTCCATCTCAGGTACGATTTTTAAGAACAAGGACTGGAACGTAATGGCAAGTGGTAACATCAACTTCAACAGGGGTAACATCGACAAACTTGCTGATGGGCTTCAAAGTGCTTACGGAACTGGATTCCTGCAATCCGGAATTCCAAACGCTGACTACAAACTAATAGTAGGCCAACCTGTTGGTATTGTCATGGGTTACCAGAGGGATGGTAAAGGATTTTATACACCCGACGATTTCAATTTCGACGCTGGAACAGGTATATACACTCTAAAAACTGGTGTTGCAGATCTTTCATCAGCCTTTGTGGCCTATCATGGTGGTTTGGTTCCTGGCACTCAACAAGCTTATCCTGGCTTGCCGAAATTTGTCGATACGAACAAAGACGGCGTGATTGATGCCAAAGACCTTGTCCCAATCGGGAACATGAATCCCAAAAATACAGGTGGTTTCAACATCAATGCTACTTATAAGAACTTCGACCTTGGCATGAATTTTAACTGGAGCTACGGCAATGATGTTTACAATGCCAATAAACTGGCAACACTTTACAATGGCAACAAAGGTGGAGGTCTTTACGGCAATAAGCTGTCTATCGTGAAAGATTCCTATACCGTTTACCAAATTCAGAACGGGAACCTGGTACACCTTGTCACTCCCGATCAGTTGAATGCTGCCAACGTAAATGCAACCGTTCCATCGACCTACCTGCAACAAGGTTATGTTTCCGATATCGGCATTGAAGATGGTTCATACCTTCGTCTCAATACGGTAACTTTAGGCTATACCTTGCCAAAACAGTTGCTAAGCAAGCTTAAAATAGGCAATATACGTGTCTATGGATCCATCTATAATGCGCTTACCCTGACAGGTTATTCGGGTCTTGACCCTGATGTCAATACGAATCAAAACATAAATAGCTCACGTTATCCTACTCCCGGGCTTGACTGGGGAACCTATCCCCGTGCCCGTCAGTTTGTGATTGGATTAAATGCTACGTTCTAATCGTATAAATGGTATGAATCTTAAAAGAAAAATAATTATGAAAAAAGTAATAATATATTCATGTTTGGCGCTGTTGCCGTTCATGTTTAATGGATGCAAAGACTATTTGTCTGTGTCGAATGTAGGTCAATCCGACGATAACTTTGTGATGTCGAGTCCCACTGAAGCCTTTAAAGCACTGTCATGGGCTTATGCCGAATATCGCCAAAATGCGGCTGCCGGAGGAAACTACAACTGGCAAGACCCACTGGGATCCGATGCTGAATACATGAGCGAGTATCCTTCTGCCAATAATGTCATTGCAAGATTGCAACCCGCTGCAACTACAGTAAATGCCGACATGGGTACCTATAATAGTTTAAACGTTGCGCTTGCACGCGCAGCACGTGTTGCAGATTTAATAGCTGCAAAGGCCGAATATCAAGCCGATGCTGCCGGTAGCGTGCCTACCGCATGGACACAACTTTATGGAGAAGCTAAAACCTTGAGGGCTTTTCTCGCATGGGAATTGGTGCGCCATTTTGGGGATGTTCCCTATGGTTACGAAAACAAAGTGGTGACTTCCTATACCCTGACTTCACGCTTCGATATTATGGATAAGCTCATAGCCGACCTCAAAGCAGTAGAAGGTAAAATGTTTGTATTGGGGCAAGGCGGAATTACAGCAGAACGAATCAGCCGCACCTTTGCCAATGCATTGATTGGCGAAATTGCGCTCCATGCAGGAAGTTGGCAGACCATTCGTACCGATGTAAAAGGATTGTATGGTACAGTAACGTTTGACAATAAGGGTGTTGATGACGGAGTTTGCGTTTATGCTCGTCGTCAGGATTATATCAATTACGTCAAGGTGGCTGCACAATACCTGGATGTCGCTGTGAACTCGCAGAGCGGAACAGCAAAGTTGATCACCACCGACAGCAGGGCCGTCAATAATCCTTTCCAAAAGCATTGGCAGGAAATTAACTCGAGGAGAATCAGCCCGGAATCTCTCTTCGAAATAGGTTGCGTAGCAGGTACTGGAAACAATGAGTATGGATACAGTATGGGACGTCCCGGCTCCAATAGTTCTGTCAATGCTTACTTAAATACCTATGCTGCCATCCGTATTGTTCCTTCGTTCTTCTACAATGGTTACGAGACCGGTGACATGCGTCGTGATGTAAGTATGGTTATAAGCGGGAGCAACGCGGCAACCGGACAAGAAAACCTGATTCCACTCGGTGTGGGTACACGTATTGGCGGAGGGGGGCCAAGTTCCAACAAATGGGACAAAAACAGGGGTGACGTACCCTTATTCCCCAATGCAACATTCCGTTCTTCAGGTATAAACTATGTTGTATTGAGGATGGCCGATGTGATGCTTTTGCTTGCTGAAGCTAAGGCAGTCTCTGGAATCGATGCTGCAGGTGCCATTTCGTTGGTAAACCAGATTCGAGCCAGAGCTTTTGGTAATACCAACCATAATATTTCCTCCGGACTGTCGGGCGATGCTTTGGTGGATGCTATCTATAATGAGCGCAAATTGGAACTATTGGGCGAGGGAACTATTCGCTGGGACATGATTCGTTCGGGTAAATTCAACGAAAGAGCCATTGCGATTCGCAAGGAAATGGCAGATATGACGGCTGGCCTTCAGGCAAATGGTTACTACACCTTCCCAAGCGGCAGAACCATCTCCAATTATGTTTGGACTAAATATGTCCAAATAGGTGGCGCTGTTGCAACAGTTACACAAACTCCTGTCGATACTGATCCGGCTCAAACCCCGGGTTGGCGCGGTATCTACAATTGGGGGATTGCAGCCTACACGGCCACAGCCAGAAATCTCGCGGTTCAAGGCCTGTACACCTACATTGATCCTGCCGGAGCAGCCGCAGCTGCGTTGGTAGCCAGTGGTTACACGAGAGCGAACTGGGGAATCACGGTATGGAGTGATGCAAATGCCAAAGCGATGCTAAGTTCTGCCATTTTGGATGGCGTTGTAGGCCGCGAAAGTAACGCTCCTCGCTACTTTCACCCGATGCCTTTTACAGTAATTCACCAATCAAAGGGGAACGTAACGAATGGTTACGGGTTGCCTAATAAGTAAATCCTATTTCACATATTAAAAATAACCACCTGCTATTTTCGACAGGTGGTTATTTTTAATTAAAATATCGTTCTTTGGCGCTAATATATCCAAACATGAAAACCCTTCGGAAAATACTGTTCTTGTTGCTCATGACATCTGGCTTTTTGCAGCTCAATGCGCAAAACAACAAGCTGGTAGCTGAGGATGAGCAAGCCATGTTTAAAGCTACTCAATTTATGGTCGAAAAGGCAGCCTTTAATGGCGGATATGTCTGGTATTACCTGCCCGATCTTTCCCGAAGATGGGGGGAAATGGAAGCCTATAAGACCATGATCTGGCTTCAGCATCCGGGTACGACCAGCATGGGTCATGCCTTTTTGGATCTTTACCGGGCCACCGGAAACGAGTATTATTATCAGGCTGCAGCAAAGGCAGCGGCTGCCATCATCTGGGGACAGAGTCACGAAGGAGGCTGGAATTACATGATCGATTTTGCGGGCGACCGATCCCTCAAACAGTGGTACAATACCATCGGCAAAAACGGCTGGCGGCTGGAGGAATTTCAGCATTATTATGGAAACTCAACGTTCGATGA
>Ga0118677_10006777_pt1 | contig 19230 bp, 17 predicted proteins | sample AliMusrvi5mmetaG_FD_86154 | JGI IMG/M metagenome (GOLD analysis project Ga0118677, IMG submission 86154) | reverse complement strand
AATCGCATGCGAGTTTCCTGGTTATCGGGGGATATGCTGTAAATTATTATGGTTATGTGAGGCCAACCGGTGATATTGATATCTGGCTTAAACCCGATGAGGAAACAAAGTCAGCCTTCCTTACAATGCTTGAGAAAGCAGGGATATCAAACGAATCCAGATCCCATATCGCCAGGCTGGATTTTACAGCGACAGCCGCTTTTCATATTGGCCAGGAACCGTTCAGATTTGATTTCCTGACGAAGATAAATGGCGTAAATTTCAATGAAGCCTGGAGTTCCAGGACCCTGGTAAAGATGGGGGATATGGAGCTGCCGGTTATTTCCAGAAACCACCTCATCCTGTCAAAGATCTCAACAAACCGTACCCAGGACAAACTGGATGTGGAGGAGTTGCAGAAGTTGTCAGGTAATTCGGCTTTGTGATCCACCCCAATGTTTACAAATAACCTCATCAGCGAAAGCAGCCCTTACCTCCTGCAGCATGCTCACAATCCTGTTAACTGGCATCCCTGGGGTGAAAAGGCATTGCTGAAAGCAAAAACGGAGGACAAATTATTGCTTGTCAGCATCGGCTATGCGGCCTGTCATTGGTGCCATGTGATGGAACATGAATGTTTTGAGGATGAGGCGGTGGCCGGGTTCATGAATGAGAACTTCGTTGCCGTTAAAGTGGACAGGGAAGAACGGCCTGATGTAGACCAGGTGTATATGGATGCCGTGCAATTGCTTACAGGATCTGGAGGATGGCCTTTGAATGTAATATGCCTGCCTGATGGAAGGCCTGTGTACGGAGGTACTTATTTCCCTAAACAGAGGTGGCTGGCAATGCTGGAACAGGTGCTGGATTATGTACGGAAAAATCCCGTGGAGGCTGAGCAGCAGGCAAAGTCACTCACCGACGGGATCAGGGGGAGTGAGATGATCCGTGAAAATAAAGAGACAGCGGAATTCACCATGGATGAGCTGGCTTTGGTCTTCTCAAACTGGAAAATGGGAATTGATTTTATTAACGGCGGACTTCAGCGTGCACCGAAATTTCCTCTGCCCGTGGGCTATGAGTTTTTATTGCAATACCATTTTCTGAGCGGGGATGCTGATGCTTTATTGGCTGTGACTACCACTTTAAATAAAATGGCTGAAGGAGGGATCTATGATCAGCTCGGAGGGGGATTCGCCCGCTATTCGACTGATGCTCTCTGGAAAGTCCCGCATTTTGAGAAAATGCTGTATGACAATGCACAGCTTGTAAGCCTTTATTCGAAAGCCTTCCAGGCGACAAAGAATCCGTATTACCGGTCGGTGGTTTATGAAACACTCGAATTTGTTAAACGGGAACTGACATCCGCCGAAGGCGCATTTTATTCATCACTGGATGCCGACAGCGAAGGTGAAGAAGGACTGTTCTATGTGTGGAAATATGATGAATTGAAAAGAATATTGAAGAATGATGCCGGTTTGATAATTGATTATTACAGCCTGACAAAAGAAGGTAATTGGGAGAACGGTAACAACATCCTATACAAGCCCGGGTCGGATAAAGTCATGGCGGAAGCATTTGGCCTGCCTGAAGCGGAACTGATGATCAGGATTGGAGAAGAAAAAAAGATCCTTCTGAACGAACGCAGCAAAAGAATACGTCCCGCACTCGATGATAAAATCCTTACTTCCTGGAATGCCATGATGCTCAAGGGTTATGTCGATGCTTACAGGGCTTTTAACGATGAGGGGTTCCTGCGTTCTGCGGTCAGCAATGCTGAATTCATACTGCAAAACCTTAAACATGAAGACTATCGCCTGGACCGGAATTTCAAAAACGGCCGTTCTTCGATCAATGGCTTCCTTGATGATTATGCCTTTACAATTGATGCCTTTACAAGCCTCTACCAGGCCACCTTCAATGAGAAATGGCTGCTCGAAGCTCTGCAGCTGACAGCCTATGTCCTGGCTCATTTTTACGATGAGAGCAGCGGTATGTTTTATTACACTTCAGATCTTGACCCTGCCCTGGTTGCCAGGAAAATGGAAATAACCGATAATGTAATCCCTTCGGCAAATTCGGCGATGGCAAAGAATTTATTCCTCCTCGGGCGTATGTTTTATAATGACGATTACCTGGCTAAATCTCAGAGGATGCTTAACAACGTAAAACAGGATGCTTTCAGGGGAGGAGCATATTATGCCAACTGGGATATCTTGATAGCGTGGTTTGCAAGCGACCCTTATGATGTGGTGATTGCCGGAGAGGATTGTTTATCGAAACGCAGGGTGTTTGACCAACATTATTTACCAAATGTGTTTTTATGCGGGGGCAGGGAAGAAGGAAAACTGCCCATTCTCAAAGGCAGGTTTACCGGTGGGCTAACGAAAATTTACGTATGCCGGCATAAGGTGTGTCAAATGCCTGTGAACGAGGTTGCCGAAGCAATAAAGCAAATTTTTACATAACAGCTGCAGGGTATTGATTGTGTTCTTTTTTACCGGAACTTTGCACCCTTAATGTATAATATTGATTATGGCAATAAAAATAAAACTAAGGAAGCTTGGGAAAAACGGACCCGAAGTTTCAGCCCTGGGGCTCGGCTGCATGGGGATGAGCTATTCATACGGCCAGCCGGGTGATAAGAAGGAAATGATTTCGTTACTGAGGACCGCCGTTGAACGTGGCGTGACGTTTTTTGACACTGCGGAAGTCTACGGACCGTTTATCAACGAGGAATTGCTTGGCGAAGCGCTGGCACCCCTCCGCAAACAAGTCGTTATTGCCACGAAGTTCGGCTTCAAGCTCGATCCCGCCGGCGGACCGAAATGGATAGGGCTCGACAGTCATCCGAAGCATATCAGGGAGGTTGCCGAGGCATCGCTTAAAAGGCTCAGGACCGATGTCATCGACCTGTTTTACCAGCACAGGGTCGATCCCAATGTCCCTGTGGAAGAGGTTGCCGGGACTGTAAAGGACCTGATCAGCGAAGGCAAGGTGAGATATTTCGGGCTTTCGGAGGCGAGCGTGAAATCGATCCGCCAGGCTCATGCAGAACAGGAGGTTACCGCACTGCAAAGCGAATATTCCTTATGGTGGCGGGAGCCTGAAGCTGAAATCATACCCACTGTTGAGGAACTCGGGATAGGCTTCGTGCCATACAGCCCGCTGGGCCGTGGTTTCCTTACCGGCAAGATCGACGAGAATACCACTTTCGATGCCAATGACTTCCGTGCCAACCTTCCGCGGTTTACTCCCGAAGCGCGTAAGGCAAACCAGGTGCTGGTGGAGCTGCTCAAAGGGATTGCTGTGCGCAAAAATGCAACTCCCGCACAGATTGCGCTGGCCTGGCTGCTCGCCCAAAAGCCATGGATAGTGCCAATTCCCGGGACTAAGAAACCTGAGCTTTTCGAGGAAAATATCGCTGCAGCGGATATTGAATTGACTGCGGATGACCTTCGCGAGATAGCTGAAGCTTCCTTGAAGATCACTATACAAGGCGGAAGGTACCCCGAGAGCCTTCAGAAAATGACAGGAAAATGAAATAACACGGTATTAACCCCGGGGCAGGGCCCTGGACCCGGGCTCCGCCCCGAGGGCGGAGGATTTACCGAAAGAGATTAAATAAAAGGAGATATCATGATGATGAATTTTGAATTGTACAACCCCACCCGTATCATTTTCGGGAAAGATAAACTTGACAGTATTGACAAATATGTTCCGGCCGATGCTGTGGTTCTTATAACCTATGGAGGCGGAAGCGCTGTAAAAAGCGGGCTGATCGAAAAGGTGAAAAAAGTCCTGGGTAACAGGAAGGTCATGGAATTCGGGGGGATAGAGCCCAATCCGCGCTATCTGACCCTGATGAAAGCCGCTGTAATGGTTAGAAAGGAAAAGATTAATTTCATCCTTGCAGTGGGAGGGGGCTCAGTCATCGACGGGACCAAGTTCATCTGCCTGGCATCATACTTTAAAGGAAATCCGCTTGGAATCCTTGAGGCCGGGTTCAGGCCGATAACCCCTGCCGAAGTTGAAAAAGTCATTCCGTTTGCAGCTGTCCTTACCTTGCCTGCCACAGGCTCGGAAATGAACAACGGGGGAGTGGTCACTTACGCGCATGGAAAATTTCCCTTCAAGAGCGATATGACATTCCCGGTGTTTTCAATCCTTGATCCTTCACTGTCCTTTACGCTTCCGAAGATACAGGTTGCCAACGGGGTCGTTGACGCATTCGTGCACACTACCGAGCAGTACCTTACCTACCCGGTTGATGCCAGGTTACAGGACAGGATGGCCGAAGGAATTCTTCAGACCCTTGTTGAGATCGGTTCAACGAACATTGCAGAACCCGAAAACTACGATGCCAGGGCTAACCTCTACTGGAACGCAACCATGGCGTTGAACGGGTTCATAGGCGTTGGCGTGCCCCAGGACTGGGCCACGCATATGATGGGGCATGAGCTTACCCATTTGTTCGGCATTGACCACGGGCAGACCCTGGCCATACTCCTGCCGGCACTGCTGGAGGTGAGGCGTAAGAACAAGCATGCCAAGCTGCTGCAGTATGCCGAAAGGGTGTGGGGTATAAGCACCGGCAGCGAGGACGAAAAAATAAGCCTGGCTATTGAAAAGACCCGCGAATTCTTTGAAAGTCTTGGCATTAAGACCCGGCTTACAGATTATGGTGTGAATCCAGCACAGGTCGAAACGATTGTCGGCCATCTCAGGGAACATGGATTTACCCAGCTCGGCGAGTCTCATGACCATAGCCTGGAAACCAGCCGGGAAATCCTCGAAAAGGCTTTGTAAACCGACGCAATCTCATCCGCAGTCAATAATTTTGTTCCAAATCATTTGTACATTGTACAGCGTACATTGTACATCCTTTTTCTATCTTTGCAGCCCGTAATCCGCAGTCAATAATCTTATTATAAAAACACAACACTATGGCATTCAATCTCAGAAACAGGAATTTTTTAAAGGAGCTGGATTTTACTCCCCGGGAAATGCGCTTTTTGCTTGACCTGGCAATTGACCTCAAGAAGGCAAAATACACAGGAACCGAACAGCCGAAGCTGAAAGGTAAGAACATCGCACTGATCTTCGAAAAGGCTTCGACCCGCACACGCTGCGCTTTTGAAACCGCCGCTTACGACCAGGGAGCTAACGTAACTTACCTCGGCCCCGAGGGTTCGCATATCGGGAAGAAGGAAACGATGAAGGATACCGCCAGGGTGCTTGGCCGTATGTACGATGGCATAGAATACCGCGGTTTCGGACAGAAGATCGTTGAGGAACTTGCCGAATATGCCGGCGTTCCCGTTTGGAACGGGCTTACCAACGAATTCCACCCGACCCAGATCCTTGCCGATTTCATGACCATGATTGAGCATAGCGACAAGCCATTGCACCAGGTCTCTTTCGTATACTGCGGTGACGCCCGCAACAATATGGGGAACTCTCTCATGGTTGGCGCCGCGAAAATGGGAATGGATTTCAGGGCTTTCGCGCCTAAGAAATTCTGGCCCGAGGAAAGCCTGGTGAAGATCGCCAAAGAGATAGCAAAATCAACAGGGGCAAAGATCACGCTTACCGAAAAGCTGAATGAGGCTGTGAAAGGTGTTGATTTCGTTTATACCGATGTATGGGTTTCCATGGGCGAATCCAAAGAGGCCTGGGATGAGCGTATCAAGCTGATGCTGCCTTACCAGGTGAATGCAAAGCTGATGAAAGCAACGGGCAACCCCAAGGTGAAATTCATGCACTGCCTCCCGGCCTTCCATAATAAGGATACTGAGTTAGGTCTTGATATTTTCAAAAAATACAAGCTCGACGGACTGGAAGTTACCGAGGAAGTTTTTGAATCGGAAGCTTCAATCGTTTTCGACGAAGCCGAAAACCGCCTGCATACGATCAAGGCGGTGATGGTGGCGACGCTGGGTTCCTGACGATCTTAACGGTCGTGTATTGTAATCAGTCCTTATCTTCTTTCTCCTCTTCCTTTTCTTTCTTCAAAGGATGCTTGCTAAGAATATCGCCTTTAGAGGAGAAGCAGACTTCAAAACCTTCTTTGCCATTATTGACATCCATCTCGTAGCACACCCCTTTATCGGGTGTCTCGACTTTAGCTACTTCAAAGATCTTGCACCCTGCGAAGTTCTTTGCGACCGAAGCTGAAACTTCTTTTGGCAGATCGCCTGATTTGATTCCGGTTTCAGTTTCGAGCCATTTTCCGGCGGCATCGAAGTTGGCCGACATTTCAACGCCTTTGTCTTTAAAAGTGGCTTCAAAAGCGTCTTTTTCCATCTCGTATTTTACATCGGTGGCAAAAGGGAACTTTACGGCAAACGCCTGTTTCACTGCATCAGGTGCCTGAACCGGGGAACCGGGGCCTCCCTCTTTCATTCCCATGGGGCAGCAACCTGGCTTTCTATCCATCATCTCTGGTGAGCAGCAGCCAGGGCCTCCACCCATCATCATGCCGGGACCGCATCCTGGGCCTCTTCCCATCATTCCGGGGGAGCAGGAGCCGGGACCTCTTCCCATCATCTCATACCTGAAACCGTGATGACGGTTAAAACAAGGATGCTTCAATTTGCAGATGCCGCCTGCAATAAATCCGATGAACAGCAGGAATCCGACTACGATGAAGAACCATGAGATACACCTGAAAAATTTTTCCTGGTTCTCTTTTTTGAATTTTGCCAGCAACAGCGTGCCTGCAAGTATGGTCAGCAAAGAAATAGCTAAAAGATGCATAATCCGAGTTGTTAATACCGACTACTCTTTTACCGGTTTTCGCCTTATCCGTTTAATTTCATGAAAACAAAGTTACAACTTCCATGATATGTTTACCACTTTCAAGGGAATCGAGTGCAAATTTTGCAACTCCGGTCCTGCTGATGTTGCCGCCTGAAGGTTTTCCCAGTGTTGCTTTATAACTGTCAGCCTCCTTATTGCTTAGCATCACAGGCCTTGCAATGGTCCAGTCGAGACCTGATTTTCTTACCAGTTGTTCCTGCCGGTCGTGATCTTCGTAAGCCCTCATGATGTTGCTGTTCCTGATGAGCAGCCTGGCGATCAATGGCATATTCTTCCAGGAATCACCCACTCCTGATGCAGAGATGGTTATTATCCGTTTGACATTGTTTTTCTCCATTGCGTGGATTAAAACCTTCACTGAATCCGATATGAGGGTCAGGGGTGAAATGGCTTTTGCGAATGGATTATCGGATGTGCGGTTAATATTCAGGGAAACCACCACAGCATCTATTCCTTTCAGCGAATCCTCCAACAGCTGTCCATCAGTCGGGGAACCCTCAATGTAATTGACCTTTGGGAGCTTGCCCCGGTTTTTATCTCTCACAATTGCGGTTACCTGGTGGTTGTTTTCAGTGGCGATCCTCGCAAAGATCATGCCTGTGCGGCCTGTTGCGCCTAAAATCAAAATGTTCATGTTGTTTTGCTTAAAACTCGTAAATGATTGTAAAATATCAGCTCTTCCTGAAGGCTCCCTGTTCAATTTCGGGATGCCTTATCCTGCCCCCGCTTGTGCCAGCCTGGTATGCGAAAAACAAAAATAAAACCGCAATGATGAGTGCGGCAAAGTTGATTTTTTTCAGAAGGATAGCATTCTTCCGTGAAAACCATAATGCTGCCAAGGATCCGACTCCAACAGCAACCAGGCCGTAAAAGAAAATATATCCCCAGGTTTCATGGTATTCGATGGCATCGTTGCTGATACCCGGGTAGGTTTTAACGATCTCTCCGGCCCCATCACCGGTGAAAACAGCTAAAACCGATAAGAGCCCGATCAGGACATAGAACCAGCAGGAAAGCTTGATCAGTTCTTCACTTTTCCTCAGGATGGCAACAAGATTGAATAGAATGGCAAAACCGAGTCCAACGATTGACAAATGGTTGAACATTAAATGGAAATGAGCTGCATTCATATGTTATTATCTTTCAGGGTTATTTCAGTTGGTTTTGATGAATTTTTTAACCAGGACCCGGTTTTTATTGCAGACTCTTAGAAAGTACAAACCACAATCCAGGTCGGAAATTTCAATTGCTGAGTTTAACGAAACCCCTTTCCTGATTAAAGTGGAATTACAGGATAAAATTTCATAAGTAAATGCCTTGTCCATACCCGATAACCTGATGATCCCATTTGAAGGATTCGGGAACAGTTCGTGTGCTTCAGGCTCCAAATGCTTATTAACACCTAAAATGGAATCACAATTCGTTAAAAACGGCATAAAATAGACCAAACCAACGGTTATATCGTCTTTTCCATCATAGATCTTTGATTCTATAAATGCACTGTCGGTTGATCCCCAGCAGTTGTCTCTGAGGTCGGCTCCACTGTATTGGCTTGTGTTTTTTACGTTCCAGGTGCTGTTGTTATATATCCAGTTAAAACGGCAAATTGCATAGGGGGTCCCTCCGCAGATCACCAGCCCTATATTGTTATTGGTTATGGAATCGGAGATCATGCTTCCTGCCTCGGTACCTCCGCCAAAACAAAATTGCAAGCCGGTTTCATTATTAAAAAAACTGCAATGCCGTAATGAACTTGATCCCCCTGAGAGACCGACGACCGAGTTGTCATGAAAATCACAATGGCTTATCGAAGAAAACCCTGCAGATTCTATACCATATTTGTTACCGAAGAAGCTGCTGTGGGTAACCGTGTCGTTTTCCATAGAAGTGGAGTTGATACCATAGGTGTTATAACTGAAAACGCTGCTGTCGACACGTTGTGCGCCATACAATTCGTTACTCGAGATCCCTTCAAAATTGTATGAAAACCTGCAATGGCTGAACCTGTATGTTGAAAAGCTCCCCGAATTATAATAGATCCCCTTTGAGCTGTATTCAATGGTACAATAACTGAAGGATGCCTTTGACCTGTATTCAAATTGTATGTATTGCCATGAGCCGGCAGCCGGTGCAGCTGAATCGGAGGTGAACTTTATCGAATCGGCTTTAGTCCCGTTTGCAATTAAATTACCCCTGATGTCCAGCATTTTTCCATCCCTGAAGCGCACTTCGACCCCTGGCTCAATGGTCAGCGTGTAGGTCTCAAATACGGCAACATCACCTACGACAATATATGGACTGCCTGTCTTTGTCCAGGTAGTATTGACGTAAATGCCGCCACTGACATAGGTCTGGGCCCAGGATGCAATGCCTGAGAAAATAAGGATGATGAACAGAACTGTTGATTTCATGTTGTACAGGAAATAGTTAATGAATTAACAGGTAAATATACGAATGATATAAATTTTTAATACATGCCCGCCGGATTTTTTTTTGCTGAAGAAATCTGAATTTTCACAAAGTAATTCCCGGTTAATGCAGATTTATTCCATATTCTTATATTTGCAGTTAATTTAGATTAAATAAAACAACTGATAATTATGAAACCAATTATACGAAACATCCTGGCAGTGGTTGCAGGTCTGCTTGTAGGAGGTGCCCTGAACATGGCCCTGGTGGAGATAGGTGGAAAATTAATACCGGCGCCTGCAGGTGCCGACGTTACAACAATGGAAGGCCTGAAGGCTTCAATGCACCTGTTTACACCAGTTAATTTTTTGTTTCCATTCCTTGCCCATGGCCTGGGAACCTTTGTCGGGGCTATTCTTGCAGCGTTTATTGTCGTAAACCATAAGATGTGGTTTGCACTCAGCATAGGCGTGTTCTTCCTTGTGGGAGGTATAATGAATATCGTGATGCTGCCTTCGCCATTATGGTTTACAGTGCTTGACCTGGTGGTGGCTTATATCCCTATGGGATACCTGGCGGGAAAATTATTCGGGAAGGGCAAACAGGTTTAACCCGGCAAACTCGTCGCCGGAATGACTTTGCCGTTCTCGCACATCAGCATTCTTGCAGGGTATTTGTCGATGAGGCCGTAATTATGCGTGGCAACCACTACAGCGCGGCCGGTCCTGCTGATATCCATCAACAGGCTGATAATGCCTTCGGAACTCTCGGGATCGAGGTTGCCTGTGGGTTCGTCGGCAAGGATGATCTCGGGATCGTTCACCAAAGCCCTGGCAATAGCCACTCTCTGCTGCTCTCCACCGCTCAGCTGGTGGGGCATTTTATTGCCTTTGTTCCCGAGGCTTGACTTGGCAAGGACTTCCATCAGGCGTTTCTGCATCTGCCGCTTGTCTTTCCAGCCTGTTGCGCGCATCACGAACAGCAGGTTCTCACTTACGGTGCGGTCGGTAAGCAGCTGGAAATCCTGGAACACTATCCCAAGCTTCCTCCTTAAAAACGGTACATCATGGTAATGTATGCGCCTCAGGTCGTAGCCTACTACCTTTGCTGTGCCGTTCCTCATAGGGAGTTCGGCATAAATCGTCTTGAGCAGGCTGCTTTTGCCGCTTCCTGTACGGCCGATAAGGTAAACAAACTCGCCCTTGCTGATCGAAAGGCTTACGTTCGCCAGTATGAGGTTCTCGTTCTGGTAAACCGCAACCTTGTCAAGTTCTATGGTACGTTCCGAAAATGGCTGATTCATGCAGTGCTTCTTTAATGTGCCGGTAACACGACTCCTTCAATTTTCTTATAATCCGCCTCGTCTTTAAGGGAGATGTAATCCACCGTCATGTCATCAATAAAAATGGGAAGGTACCTCGCCGGGTTGTAAAAATAAACCTTGGCAACAGCGTCCTTTGGAAGATCCGCAGGTATATAAAATGCAACCTGCACCTTCACCCATTCATCAGGACTGATAAAGGTCTCGAGGTAAAACGGGTTGTAACTGATCCCCTTACCACCTGAACTGAAATCGGCAACCAGGGTGGCGTCGGTGCGCTCTTTCGGCGCAAACACCATAGCAGTGACCCGTATGATGCGGTTTGCCGTGGTGAAAATACTGTCGGGCTTTACTTCCATTCCCGAAGTGTAAGGCAGTATCGTATCTGCCTTGGACGACCAGCTCCCGCTAAAGGAAGCGAGGTTGGTGCGGCTTCGGTTGTTCATCCACGGCAGCTCCTTTTCCATGTCGTTGGTATAGGTCCTTATCGCGACTATCGCGTCTTTCGGGATGTATGCCTTTGCTGTTTTATCGGTGCTGAAGAAGGAATCCCAGAATATCTCGGAGGTGATGACATACGGAGGGAATATCCATTTCGTATGCTGGTAATATTGGAAGATGTTCAGTGCACAAAGCGCGATGAGCAGGGCGGTGAGGCTGCGCCGGATAACGGCCGATTTGAAGTTCATATACAGGAAAACAAGCAGAATCCCCAATACGGCATATATGTCGATAAAAATCCTTTGTCCGCATTTCGAGGCGTAATACCATACCCACCAGCTTGATGCCACGTAGGTGAAGATGACCAGGAAAATGAGCAGCACTGCTGCATGGAACCAGCTTTTTCGATAAAGGCCGATAAACCCGAACATTGAAACAAAAGCAACCGGGGTGTAAATAAACCAGCCCCTGTTATAACTTCCGAGTATGCTGAAGAAATAAGGTTTCATGAAATGAAATCCTTCGTCGCCGTATGAATACACTATCCATTTGCCGCATTGCAGGTACCAGAGGAGGAAGGGAATGAACATCAGCAGTAAAAAAATAAGAATTCCTTTGACTGCGGATGACTTCGCGACTTTGAGCCTGGCGAAGGTCGAGGTTAGTCGTTCACTGGTGCCGGCGACAAATGGCACGAGCAGCAGCACCAGTGCATTGGTGGGGCGTATCAGTATGATCAATGCCAGCAGGAACATCGAGATCCAGAACCATCTGGTTTTTTCGGTATGGGTGAGATTATAGGTGGTGAGCAGGAAACTCGTGATGAGGGCGAAGGAATACACATGGGTCATCGAGCCTTCGGTGATGGTGTAATACAGGAGGTTGGTCCCTATCGCTATCACGGCTGCGATAAAAGCCGCATTCTTAGCCGATGCCCCGAATTTCATCAACAGCCTCATCAGGGTTCTCGCTCCAAGCCATAAGAAGAAGAGTGAAGCAAAGGCGATCATGAACTGGTAGGGAGGGGAGTAGCCGTCGGTTGGGGAAAGCTCCAGGTAAGCTACAAAATGCGCTGTTAAAAAGAAAGGCGTCCAAACCACCGCCATCCCCGGATAGGTTTTGTTGACGACCTTGTTCCCGGCTTTCATCCTGAATTCCTTGAACGCCGCTTTGTCGTGGGGATAATACACCCATTCGTAATCCTCAACGAACTTGTATTCGAAATTATGATGGATGAAAATTGCCGGAAGGTAAGCGTAGTATGCTTTTCCGTCACTGTTGATGACCCTGTCCCAGGGCTTTTCGGGCGATTTGAACCCGAAAAACATACAGATGTAAAAAAGTAAAATTATTTCCGGCGTGAATCGGTAAACGTACTTCATTCTGCTACATTATTGCGTTGACGAACTGCTTCATAAAGGAGTATGCCGCTGGCTACCGAAACATTGAGCGAAGAAATGTCGCCCCTGATGGGTATGCTCACCTGCTCGTCGGCAAATTTAAGGTATTCGCCCGAAATTCCTTTGTCTTCCGATCCCATGATGATAGCCACGGGTCCTGTAAACTTTGCTTCCGTGTAATTCTTCTCAGCCTTCTCAGTGGCGGCGACTATCGAAAGCCCGCTGTCCTTCAGGAATTTCAGGCTGTCCTTGAGGTTGGCCGATCTTACCACGGGCAGCGTGTACAAGGCCCCTGCCGAAGTCTTCACCGCATCGGAATTGAGCTGGGCCGAGCCATACATCGAGATCACCATCGCGTCGGCACCCGAACAGGCTGCCGTACGGGCAATCGCCCCAGCGTTACGCACATCGGTAACCTGGTCGAGCACAAGGATCAGGGGAGTCCGCCCCTGCTCAAAAATAAAGGGGATCAGGTCCTCCAGCTTCTGGTATACGATCTCGGTAAGGTATGCGATCACCCCCTGGTGGTTCTGTTTCGACTGCCGGTTCAGCTTTTCAACCGGAACGAACTGGTAAGGTATCTCAATCTCTTTCACCAGTGCAAACAGTTCGTGAAAACCGGGTCCTTTAAGACCGTTCTGTATCAGCAGCTTATCTACCTGCTTACCCGCCCGTATCGCTTCTATTGCCGGCCGTATCCCGTATATGTATTGTTCTTTTGGCATAATTGCTTTTTATTTGTCATTCGTACATCGCACAACGTACATCATTTATCATTCCTCCGCCCTGTCAAGCAGGTTCTTTGGTATCTCTTTCGAGGGTTTTGCCCCCAGTTCTTTTATTTTTTCAGCACGGCGGATGAGGTTTCCCTTACCCGTACTGAGTTTGTTTATTGAAGCATCGTAACTCTGCCTTGTTTGTTCCAGTTTACGCCCAACATCTTCCAGGTCCTCAAGAAAGCCTACGAATTTATCGAGGAGGTCGGCGCTTTGCCTTGCGATCTCAACGGCGTTCTTGTTCTGGTACTCCACCCTCCAGAGGTTTGATATCATGCGCAGCACTGCGATGAGATTCGTCGGGCTGATGAGCAGCACCCTTCGTTCATAGGCGTAGGACCACAGATCGGGTTCGGCCTGCATTGCAATGAGATAAGCTGGCTCAACCGGCATGAACAGTATAACGAAATCCAGGCCTTTCAGCTGGTACAGATCCTGGTAGTTCTTGGAGCTTAGCTCGGCAATATGCGTCCTCACCGACAGCAGGTGGTCCTTAAGTGCCTTATCCTGGTCTTCTTTGTTTTCAGACGATGAAAACCTCTCATAGGCAAGCAACGAAACCTTTGAATCCACCACAAGGCTGCGGTCTCCGGGGTAAGCTATTATGACGTCGGGCTGCAGCCGTCTTCCCTGCTCGTTGGTGTAGCTGGTCTGAACGAAATATTCCCTGTCGCGCACCAGTCCCGACTTCTCAAGTATGCTCTCGAGTATGATCTCACCCCAGTTCCCCTGGGTTTTGGTCTGTCCCTTAAGCGCATGGGTCAGGTTGTTCGCCTCCTTGCTGATCTGCTGGTTGAGCTCGGCAAGGTTCCTGATCTCCTTTTCAAGAGAAAACCTCTGTTTCGATTCCTTGTCGTAGGTATCATCTACCTTCTTCTCAAAGTCCTTTATCTTTTCGCTCAGGGGTTTGAGTATCTCATCCAGTTTTGTCCTGTTCTGCTCGGTGAATTTCTTCGTTTTCTCTTCAAGGATCTCATTCGCAAGGTTCCTGAACTCGTTCCTGAAATTATCCTGGAGCTTCTCTATGTCTTTTTTTAAGGCGGACAGCTTTTCGACCAGACCTTCATTTTCGGTGGTCTTGCGCGATAGCTGTGAACCTAGCTCGTTGATCAGTGTTTCTTTCTCTTTCAACTGCAGCTGCAATGCAGAGTTCTGCTGCTCCAGCATCCTGCCCCGCTCCTCTGCTGTAATCTTCGCAGAATTCAATGCTTCCGCCTGCTTGCGTATTATCTCAATATCTGAGCTCGCAGTATCCTGGGATTTTGGCTTTAGTCTGTAATATATTATACCGAAGCCTGCAACAAGCATCAGACCCAGAACTATAAGAAGCATTTCTTGCATGAATCCAAATTACGATTTAATCCCTATTGTAGCGAAGCAAATTGCACAAGCTGCATCAGTTGCAAGGAGCTTCGAAAACGCTTGCGCAACACATCCTAACATCGCTCCGCAGCCACCGTAGCAGCGGTGCAATTATGCGAGCGCATGCGGCGGTGTAAAATGTTCGCGGGATGTACTTCAAGATCGCGAGCAATGCATTTTAATGTTGTAAAAGTAACAAATCCCGCTGTCATATTAATGCAGTAATCGTACTTTTGAGTCCCAGTTTTCAACAACCGATGATCCGCATTGGCATAATCTCCGACACCCATGGCAGGCTGCTGCCGCAAATCACTGAATTCCTGAAGGGGGTTGATGAGATCTGGCATGCCGGCGACATCGGCTCTGCAGAAGTCATCACCTCACTCAGAAGAGTTGCAGCCTTAAGGGCAGTTTACGGGAATATCGACGGTACTGATGTACGCGTATTATGCCCTGAAGCCCTTGTATTCCAGGCCGAAAACCTGAAAGTCCTCATGACCCATATCGGCGGATACCCGGGAAGATATCATCCGCAGTCAAAAAAATTAATAGAACTTGAGAAACCCGGGCTGTTCGTTTGCGGCCATTCCCATATTCTCAAAGTGATCTATGATCATAAACATTCATTGCTGCATATCAACCCAGGTGCTGCAGGTAATTACGGTTTACACCAGTCCATAACGGCAGTAAGGCTGAAGATAGAAGGAAAGGACATGAAAGACCTAGAGGTCCTCGATATTAAGAGATGATCTTAACGAAGCCTGTCAGCTGATTTCACCAGGGTTTCATCCTTGCGGATGTAACGGTTTGCGAGTACCAGGAAGATAAGGCTGATAAGCGGGCAGAAGGCACCGAACTGGTAAGCGGGCTGGATGCCGGTAAGCTTCTGTACAGAGCTCATGTAGTACATCAGGACAACTATTACCAGGACAATGGTAATCAGGATGTTGAATGCAAGTATTTTTATCTGGAGCTGGCGGTTTTTATAAAGGAACAAGGTTAGAATTGGGAGTATTATGCATACCGAGACCAGGGCTAAAAGAGGATAGCCATACCAGGAGGTGGTAAGGAATCTCGGGTTGGGATCCATGCATCTGAGACCGGTGGCAAGGAGTTTGTAGTTTCCAAGTTCGGTGCCACTGAAAAAATCGGCTATTGGAAAGAAAAGCATCAGCACCGCAGCTGCAGCGGCGATTGCAAGAAACAGGCTTTGAATACGTTGGATCATAAGCTGCAATTATTTTATACATCGCAAAGTTCGGCAATTTTTAGGAAAGCAGGAAATATTTTTGACATTGGAAATTAATTATCGTATATTTGCACCGGATATCGTTCCCATCATATCTCAAAGTATTTTCACAAACAATTCTTTAAACACCATTCCATTCATTTGATTTAATGGTAATCCTAAACCAAATTCATTTTTTACATGTATGATATTATTTCACTCGACAGCAAAGAGCTGAATGAGTTAAGGGAAATTGGACGCCAGTTGAATATTCCCAAAGTTGACAAACTTGAAAAGCAGGAACTTATTTATAAGATCCTCGATCACCAGGCCCTCAATCCAAGCCAGGATATCCTGGAAAAGGAACAGGAGCAGAACCAGGTCCGCCGTTTCAGGGGCAGGCCCAAAAAAAATCCCGATCAGCCGAAGCAGGAAAAGCCTGACTCTGCAGCAATTGATAAACCGGAAGTTCCGCAGCTTGAAAAACCTGCCGCTCCCCAGGGAGATAAACCGGCTTTTGTTCCTAAGGAAAAGCCGGCTTATGTGCCGCGTGATAAACAGAATTTCGTGCGCAGGGACAAACCTGGTTTTGTACCAAGGGAGAAACGCAATTTTGTTCCCAAAGAACGTCCTGTGAACCAGGATATTCCCGGTGCACAGCCTGTTCCTGCAAAACCTGAGCAGGAAAAGCAGGTACAGGAAAATTCTGAATATAATCCCGCACCGGTATCCACGAACACTTTTGAACAATTCAACGACAACATCCGTGAGGAAGTAAAATCCGAAACTCCTGCAATTGCTGCAGGGAACCAGAGCGAGATCCTCGAATCACCAGGTTCGGGAAGCCCTGAGGCCCAGAGCCAGCTGTCAATGGATGACCGTCGCGGAAAAGATTTCCAGCGCAAGTTCCCCAGGGAGCAAAGGGATCAAAGGGAGCCGAGAGAGTCACGCGAACCCAGGGAACCCAGGGAAGAGTACTCATGGGAATTCGAAGGTATCATCACCAGTGAAGGAGTGCTTGAGATCATGGCCGATGGTTACGGTTTCCTCCGTTCTTCCGATTATAATTACCTGAATTCACCTGACGATATTTATGTTTCACAGTCCCAGATCAAGCTGTTCGGCCTTAAGACCGGCGACTCGGTTCGTGGTACCATCCGTCCGCCTAAGGAAGGGGAGAAGTATTTCCCCCTGATCAAGGTTGAACTCATCAACGGCCGTACACCCGAGGAAGTCCGAGACAGGATCCCGTTTGATTTTCTCACCCCGCTTTTCCCGATGAAGAAATTCAAACTCACCGGCCATCCCGACTGCAGCATGTCAACCCGAATCATCGATATGTTCGCACCCATAGGTTTCGGACAGCGCGGTTTAATCGTTGCCCAGCCCAAGACCGGTAAAACCGTTCTTCTGAAGGAAATTGCCAACGCCATCGCAGCCAACCATCCCGATGTTTATATGATCGTTTTGCTGATCGACGAACGTCCCGAGGAAGTCACCGACATGCAGAGAAGCGTTAGGGCTGAAGTCATTTCTTCAACTTTTGACGAACCAGCCGACCGTCATGCACGGATCTCGAACATCGTCCTTGAGAAAGCCAAAAGGCTGGTCGAATGCGGCCATGACGTGGTCATCCTGCTTGACTCGATAACCCGTCTTGCCCGTGCTTATAACACGGTTGCACCTGCTTCAGGTAAAGTTCTTTCAGGCGGTGTTGAGGCCAATGCCCTGCAGAAACCAAAACGTTTCTTCGGCGCAGCACGCCAGATCGAGAACGGAGGATCGCTTACAATCATCGCAACGGCTCTTACCGACACCGGCTCCAAGATGGACGAAGTCATCTTCGAAGAATTCAAGGGAACAGGTAATATGGAACTTCAGCTCGACAGGAAACTTTCGAACAAGAGGATCTGGCCTGCCGTAGATATTGTTGCATCCAGCACCAGGCGTGAGGATCTGCTTCTTGATAAGGATGTTCTCGGCCGTATCTGGATACTCCGTAACCACCTGGCCGATATGAACCCTATCGAAGCAATGGAATTCCTGAAGGAGAAGATAAAATTCACCAACACCAACGAGGAGTTCCTGATCTCGATGAACGGGTAGTCGCTCGCTTTTCGCTTTTCGTTATTTTACTATCTCCCCGGCTAATCGCGCTATGTCCATTCCGTCGTAGTTTCCGCTGCTCATAAGCAACAGGGCGGAATTTTTCCAGTCCATCGAGAGAAGTTCATCCTGAAGCTTTTTTGAATCTGTGAATACTTTCAGCTTTGGATTGCCGAATCCTTCTTTTACCTGTTCTTCGGTAATAGGTGGAAGTCGTTTCAGCTGGATTGCATGCGGGTTGAAATAGACGATAGGAACGTCGGCTTCATCGAGGCTGTTCAGGTAATGCCCGAGAAATTCCTTGCTGAGGCTGCTGTAGGTATGAAGCTCCAGGCAGGCGGTGACGGTTCTCGATGGATACTGCTCCCTTACCGCGTTCAGCGTGGCTTTGACCTTGGATGGTGCGTGGGCGAAATCCTTGTAGACCATGGTGTTTTCATTTCCTGCGACAAATTCCAGCCGCTTTGATGCCCCCTGGAAGGTCTGTATCGATGTCAGGAACATCTCATCGGAAACCCCGAGTTCACGGCAAACCCAAAATGCCCCTTTCATGTTCATCAGGTTATGCCTGCCGAAGACTTTCATAGGCCAGATCTTTCCATGAGCTATCAGGGAACTGACCCCGCCGCTGATATAATATTCAGGAACCGAATAGGGAATCAGCTTTATATCGGGTCTGGCTCCAGGGCTTATCCGGCATAAGGTCTCGTCATCGGCACACCAGATGAGGGTGCCGTGGATTGTGATCAGCCCGATGAATTCACTGAACTGCTCCACGTAATTCTCAAACGTGGGGAATACATTGATATGATCCCAGGCCACCCCGCTCAACAGCGCGATGTCGGGTTTATAGAGGTGGAACTTGGGCCTTGTATCAACAGGAGAGGTGAGGTATTCGTCGCCTTCGAAGATCACAATGCCTGCTTTTTCACTCAGCTTCACCATCACATCGAAACCTTCGAGCTGGGCCCCCACCATATAGTCGCAGTCTATCCCTGCAGCCTTAAGAACATGCAGTATCATCGCGGTAATGGTGGTCTTTCCGTGGCTCCCGCCTATGACTACGCGCTTTTTGTCTTTCGACTGCTCATAAAGGTATTCGGGATACGAGAATATTTTCAACCCGAGTTCCTTTGCTTTTAAAAGCTCAGGATTATCAGCCTTTGCATGCATGCCCAGGATGACTGCGTCGAGATCAGTGCTGATCCTTGAAACATCCCAGCCCTCGGTTTGAGGGAGCAGCCCCAGCTTCTTAAGCCGGCTTTTTGAAGGTTCAAAGATCTCGTCGTCGGAGCCGCTCACATGGTACCCCTTATTATGCAATGCCATTGCAAGATTATGCATTGCGCTTCCGCCTATTGCAATAAAATGGACCCTCATGTTTTA
>Ga0118677_10006776_pt1 | contig 19232 bp, 19 predicted proteins | sample AliMusrvi5mmetaG_FD_86154 | JGI IMG/M metagenome (GOLD analysis project Ga0118677, IMG submission 86154) | reverse complement strand
AGCAAAAGGCCGGGCTTGAATACGTTGCGCTCATAGAAGCCGCAACTATGACGCCAACGCTAAGCCCCCGCTAGAAAGTTCATATGGTGCTTGGGACCCCGCTTACGCTAAAGGAAAGAAATTCTTCAGGAATCCGAGGATTTATCCCCACAATCGGAAGGGAGGTTGGGAGCATCCGTCGATGCCTTGAAAATCCTGGGGTCTCTGGGGCAAAGCCCCGGTTTGCGCCCGCTGTGGAACAATCCGGCGATTTCCACGACAACAGCGGCCCTGAAATACAACGAGAGCGTGGAAATTTCAGAAAAATTCCACGATGACAATTCGGCCATCAACCTTTAACGTCTTCCGCTACGGAGATGGGGCGGGCGCGGTTGTCTTAGTGGAGGACGAAGGATTGGACCAAGTCTTTACCGAGGAGTTCTCCAACTTTTCCAACGTCTGAAGTCGGTGTTCTATGGGCGGGTAACATTTCATTGTAATCCAATACGCAAAGCCGCCGAGAAATCCATTTCTGCATCTTTGCAGTTCGTTGCGATTAGAATGGTAAATCGTCGACAGTCGGGCATCATGCAAGAGTGAACCAGACTTCGTTTGATAGGCATCCCAACACACCATCAAATTAGCAGCATGCACTTCGATTTCGGCACACATTCTAGAAATGTAAAACGTCATTGCCACGACACACAGCCATGCAAAATGAACACCAACTCGTTTCCAGGTGGAATAATACTTGGCTATTCGCATGGCGCCTTCCCCCCCCCTTCCAGACCATCGGTGGTGGATCTTGCTCGGCCATTTTTTCGGTATGGCCTCGAATATCCGATTTTGCCTTATCCGCTTCGTCCTTGCTCCCTGCTGGGATTTGGCCCAAACCTTCTTCAAAAGCCGTCGTAACAAGCTCGAAAATCCCCTCAGTGACGTTTGCTGGGATCGGAATATTCAAAGGGAGTGGAATGAGCGCTGTGAGCATTATTTCGTCCGCCTTCTCTGCAAGATCGCCTACCAAAGTTCCTGTCCTTTTCGGGTGGCTCCTCCAGAACGAGGGACCGCAGCAGCACTCAACCTCCGCTTCCCCTTCCCAATGTGTCTTGATTTCTTCCAAAACAGTCATTCCAGAGACTTTTCCCCACCTTAGCGAAACTTCTGTTATTCGGGGGTAAGTGGTCCAACGGAATGAGGTTTGGGTACAATAATGCCCCATACGATCCCATTTCCCAATTCCGTCATTCCCCAGGAATCCATACAGGTTCTTTCCGCCCCGTTCCCCGATCGGGTCCCTGGATGGCCAATAGGGGATACCCGACACGGTTTTCATAGCCGTAGGGCGGATTTTCCGGCGCGGTTGTGCGGGCTGGCGGCGCTTTGCCGGGTGCGTTTCGTTAGACAAACGAAAAAAATCCCAGACACGGTTTTTTTCCGTGACATTGCGGCGTTCGGACGCGGGTTCTGTGCTGAAGTAGGCCATTTTCCAAGCGCAGTGATAGCGGCATCGGGTGGCTAAAGGAAGGAAAATCTTCAGGCTTTTTTGCCGGTTTCTGCCGGGTTGGGTCTTGCCGTGGACTGCCTTGACCTGCTATCTATGCAACCCCGGCCAGCAGCTTCCGACGCCCACTCATTGAGCGCTTACGTACCAGTCATAGGTGGTTACGCTATGACCGCAACGCTACGCCAGCCAGAAAGTTCGTACGGTGCTTGGGGCTACGCTTACCGCTGGCCGTTGAGATGAGCAGCTTGAACCAAGTCCTGAGGCCGGTTCAGCCAAGGCGCGTTTGGTATGCGCCGCCGTCAGCACGCGACGCTTGGAAAGCGGCACCTGCAAGCGGGCGGGACGGAGACCGGGAATCAGTTACCTGCTCCTAACTGATTAATGCTGCCATACGCGGACTGGCCCAATTCACTCATATATTCTTTTTGTAGCACGTCAGCACCCATTTCCAAATTCTATGCGTAACAATAAGCAGTAATGCAGGCAGCGTCGCTATCGTCGGATTCAAAAGAAATCCGAATGGCGAGACGTAATCAATACCGTTGTCCCAACATGATACCGGGAAGGGCCATCCAGTTCCATGAAAGCCTGCTGGGTCCCCCCAAGAGATCGCACACAAACTCACCCCCACCGAGGCCGAGATAGCAATAACAACTAGTTCTACTGAAATAGCCTTCATTTCCAAATTGTTGTATCAGTGAGGTGCACAAACTAAAGTATAGACCTCAATCAAGGGTGAGGATTGGCTATTTGCGCCTTCAAGGACAGCAACTGATCTCTGGCACTTTCCCGTTTCGTCTCATCGGCAATATAATTCAACTCAATTTCCGCGTCGCTGGTCCCAATTATTGTTCCAGCTGAAACATAACCTGAAAGGCAACATCCTTTAGTAGCATGTTGTATGTCAGTTTGGCAATCATTTACTCCAGGCTTGTGATCCGCCGTCACTCCCGGAGGATTTGGCGAGGCGAGCAGGCAATTGATCCGCATACCATCTGACACACAATTGCATGGTTTGTCGGCATAGTCACCCCACTGGAGCTTGTTCCCATTATCTGTGACTCTTGTAAGAATCTCGAGTTCTCCCACATTCTTCGGGAGAGGACCATATGATGGAAACTCCGGAAATCTCACTGCAAACCCATCAAATAGATAAGCCGCGTTGTCTTTCGTGCCGTAGTAGAGGGCAACATGATTCAGGTTTGATTCAGCCGCAAGTTTGCGCTGTCGCCGCTGTGCGGCATTTTCGGTTGGACCGCCTTCCCTCCGAACTGGGATATGAGCAACGTAAAATTCGTATTGTTTCGGACTCGTTTGAACCTTTTGAACCTGTCCGGAAGACTCACCACTATAATGTCCACTCCATGTTCTGAATGAATCAGTAGCATAATCGCACCCGTATATATCGTACTTATCCTCCCCATCATTCCCAAGGAACCCATATAGATTTATCCCCCCCTTTTCTTCAATCGGGTCTCTCGATGGCCAATAAGGGATACCCGACACGGGTTTCATAGCCGCAGGGCGGATTTTCCGGCGCGGTTGTGCGGGCTGGCGGCGGATTGCCGGGTGCGTTTCGTTAGACAAACGAAAAAAATCCCAGACGCGGTTTTTTTCCGTGACATTGCGGCGCTCGGGCGCGGTCGCTGTGCTGAAGTAGACCATTTTCCAAGCGCAGTGATAGCGGCTTAGGGCGGCTAAAGGAAGGAAAATATTCAGGCTTTCTTGCCAGTCCCGGCCGGGTGGGCCTTGCCCTGGACCGCCTTGTGCTGCTCGATGCTGAGGTCGCGCCCTATCCTGTGGAACAATCCGGCGGATATTACGACCAAAGCGGCACCAAATCACGATGAAAGCGTGGAAATATGGTCCTAACACCTACGATATGAATTTGGTAAAGTGCCACGATCACAATTCGGCCATCAACAGGTAATATGAGTAGGTGGTGGTCTTGGGATCATCCGCGGAGCGGGCCCAGACGCGGGAATGGAGCCGACAGTTGTCGTAAGCCCGTGAACCGCAATGTTTTGGCATTTTTTCCCAGGCACTACACTAGCGCACTTGCGAACGATCTTGACTACAAAGCAGGTACCTTTTTTACTTTCCAATGTTGCATCGAAGAAATAACTATTCTTAGATCTTCGGAAGCTTCATTCTCAAAACCTGAAGGTACATTAACGGCCGCGACACCCACAATGAATCTCCCACCCTGAACGTAAGAAACAATAAGAGAAGGCTTGTCCTCGATCAGCCATCCTTGGTGCCTTGAAAACACCTCGACAACTTGTCCTTCCAATTCTAGTCTTGCAATTAGACGCGTTTTGGGAGAGATTGGGTGCGTATCCATTCGTTGGTTAAATCGCTCGGATTTTGCGATTTGTTCAGGGAGGCTGCCCAAATCAAATGGAAGCGTTAATACCTTGAGCATCCATGGCTTGGCGGAATAATAAATCAAGCTACTGGAGCAACCAGGCCCCTGATAAGATTGCTTCCAGTGAGGTATTGCAGCAACAATAAATCCGCTTCCATTCCTATCCCAGACGGTGCGTGACCCACTTGAGCAGGACGTTCCGAACGCGAGACCGACGCACAATATTATTCGAATGAGTTTCATATCATTCAGATGATATAGTTGGATTCGCATTCTGGCCAGGCTTTTGATCTTGGCACCAACATGCCCCGCCGCTAATTTCCTTTGATAGAACGACGCGAAATGTCGAGGGATCCTGATAATGTCCAGGAAAGTTTTTGTATGGATATCGGCGCGGGAACATTGGAGTCCCCGAATACTGATCCAGTACCCAAATCGAATCCTTGTCTTGACCCAAGTATATCAGTGCATGATCTTTATGATATTTGTGATCTTTTCTGAATTGGGCAATCAATGTGCCGGGTTCGAGTTTCGTATTTCCCTTAACGGGCTGGCCCTCCCACCATGTAATTGTATCTGGAGCATCCTGAAGCTTTCCATCCTTGCTCATTGATCCAGTAAGAACTTGCGCGCCAGAGGCGCACTGTTGCCTGTGTTCGGTATCACCTTTGGGTCCACCCCAGTATCGCGAGGCAATGCCTTGCCGTTCAAAGTAGGGTAAAGCTTTATTTTCATCGCCAATTTTTATCCACTCCTTCATGTAGTTCCAATTTATTCCCCACGACGAACGAAGTCGAAATACATAGTATGTTACTCCATCTTTTCCGAAATCAGTGCGATTTTCCGCTTCGTGTGCTTGGGCCACAAAAGCTTCCAAGCCTAGAATGTCAAAATTTTGAACGGGGCTGTTGCTACAATACCCATACAGGTTCATTCCACCTTCGTCTTCAATCGGATCCCTGGATGGCCACCTTCCCGTCACAGGGTCGTAATAACGATGGCCATAATAAGGCAGGCCGGTTTCCTTGTCCTTGTACTTCGTGCTGAAGCCGAAGGGTAGGCGGGACAGAGTGGCGTTGGCGGCTGATGTGTACTTGTATTGGGCTATCAACTGGCCGAAGGGAGAGTACTCCATGCGGGCTAACAGGGTACCGTCCCAGCGTCCGTCATAAGTCAAGTTGCCATCGTCATCGTGGATCGGCGTAACCGAGTTCGAGGGCGTCCATGTGTTGCCGCTGATGGTGACACCGCCGCTGGCGATGCTGTCGTTGCTCCACAGCGGGCCGGCCGAGTTGTTGCCGGTGATTTGCTTCCAGTAGAATCCCAAGCCACCGGCGCGAGCCGCGGGCGTGCTGGTGTCGCCGTTGATGATGACGGGGTTTGCCACAGGTGCCTCTCCGAGGATAAACCGCCCGCCCTCCGTGATGATGTTGGAGTATTGGTTGAGGGCGTTGGGAGTGTAGGTGACGCCGGTGTTAGTGCAGCCCCAGATGGCGGAGAGGGTGGGAGTATCGCCGCAAGGCGTTGATTATAAAGGTAGTTACAGCCGATCAACCACGACATCGGGGAGTTCTTCTGACACTTTTTCTGACAAGTTGACACGAAAGCCGGGGCCTATGACCCGGAAGAGAAAACGTCGCAGCAGTGTCGTGGAAATCGGCAATGGCCCCGCGAGAATCCGCATTTACACCATGAACCGGAAGGACGGCTACGACGAGTTCACGCTGTCGTGGAAAGAGGGTGGCCGCCGCAAGCTTCGCAGCATCGGCGACATGGACGAGGCGCGGATGGTGGCCCAGCAAACGACAGTCAGGCTGACCAACGGCTTTTCGACCAGTGACGAGGCAACCAAGCGCGACATCGAGCTCCTCCGGCATTGCGAGGGGCAGGCCAAGCAATTCGGCGTCACCCTCGCCGCCGCCATTGACAAATGGGTGAGCGCCCGAACCGCCGTGGTGGGCATCACGCTTTCCGACGCCGTCCGCTTCTACCAGGCCAACCGCACAGACCTGTTCGCGGTGAAATCCATCGCCCAGGTGGCCGAAGAATTCGTCGAGTCGCGCCGCACCAGCGGGGTGAGTGACATCTACGCCCGGAATTGCCGGGACCACCTCAAGCGCTACACGTCAAAGGTGGGCGGCAATATCGGGGACGTGTCGGTTTCGGATATGAACCAGTTTCTCACGGGGCTCAAGGGACTGGGGGTGGTCAGCAAGAAGGGCATCCGCCGCAACATCGTCACCATGTTCGGCTTCGCCAAGCGCCAAGGGTATCTCCACCCTGACCGGAAGACAGCCGCCGAACAAAGCGAGTCGTTCAAGGAGGCGGAAACCGAGGTTGAGATTTTCACGCCTGAGGAAATGAAGGGCCTGCTCCTCGCCAGCCATGCCCGAATTCTGCCACTGGTCGCCATCGGGGCGTTTGCCGGAATCCGTTCCGCCGAGATTCGGCGGCTCCATTGGGAGGACATCAAGTGGGACCGCGGCCACATCGAAATCGCCGGCCGCAAGGCGAAAACGGCGGCACGGCGCCTGGTGCCGCTGCCTGAGAACCTCAAGACATGGCTTTCCCCGTGGCGTGAGGAGACCGGGCCGATCATTTCCATCACCGATCCGTCCGGGGCACTTAACGACGTCGCCGTGAAGGCTAAAATCCCCGGTGGATGGCGTCAGAATGCCCTCAGACACTCGTTCATCAGCTACAGGGTAGCGGAGACAGGCGACGTGGCACGGACGGCTCTGGAGGCCGGTAACTCGCCGAAGATGATCTTCCGCCACTACCGGGAAGTCGTCACCGAGGACGCCGCCAAGGTGTGGTTCTCGATCACGCCCCCGGATGGCTGGGTGCCAAGCGAACTCAAGTGGAGCATCCGCGAGAGGCTGCGGAAGATTTCCTTACGTAAGTAAAACCTGTGCGTTGACAGTGCCAACGGTGCGCAACCATGAACACCATCGAACCCACCCTCATCAAGAAGAAGGAACTCGCCAAGCGCCTGTCAGTCAGCACCCGGAGTATCGACACCTGGGTCGGCAAGCGGATGATCCCCTACATCCAGATCACGCCCCGCTTCTACCTCTACGACTTCGCGGCCGTGCTGGCGGCCATCCGCAAGCACTATCAGATTGAGCCTGTGACGAGAGAGTGAAGCTCTTCACCGACTGCGCTCGTGCGTCCCAGTGCGAAATCAGCTTTGGAGCTTGATGGAATGTCAATCAGCCGCATCTCTGAGCTTCCTAATCTGGTGAAACGACTGGTATTCAATGGCTTACGCCAGCAAATGACCGCAGATTGGGCAATATGCAAGGTCATTTTTCATTGGTCCCGCATTCCGCCGCACCTTCCGGCAAGCAGGGTCTCAGATGGTGTCAGAAAAGCCGATACCGGGGTCCGATTCCGGTCGGCCGCAGCCGAGGCGCCAGTTCGAGAATGTCATGGGAAGTCCACCCACAAGACAGCCTCGAACAGATTCAGGTACGGGAGTCCAGAATGCATAGTTAAGCCATTCAATGAACGGCCCAAGTGAGTCTAACCTTCACTACTTCAAGCTGTACCGCTTTGCATATTCTGCTCGAAGACACTCACAATACCATTCGTCGAAATCAGCGTAGCTTCTTGATGGCTCGTAGGAGGATTCACTAAGTTGCAGCAGATGCCGAGATTCGGAATCAAACACCGTCAATCCTCCCATGCCGCGATGAATCACCCAATACCTCGACGGCAATCCCTGTGATCGATAGAGTGCGGTTATAGAATCAACGGACTCTCCGGTGACGATGTCAGGTTGTATGGCAAAAATATCCTCCGTTTCAAATGCTGTGCCCGAACCAATTATATTCCACATCTCCCTCAGATTCTCAGTTATGGAAACCGCATTCTTGAGTTCCCATTCGCGGATCAAGAGATCGTTGCTTCCGGCTCCGAACAGAAATAAAGCAGGATATTTTTCTTTATCTTCAATAATCTTCATTGTGTGGAAAGGCTCCCTTCCAAAAATCAATTGAACATTTCCTTGTCACTCAATCATGTTCGCAAGAAGATTGCGGAACACGATCACTTCAGGGAGCCCCTCTCTTGAAACGACGCTCACCGAGTTATCAATAATGTCACAAAGGCTCTCGCAAATCGTGTCGTGTGTTCTCCAAAACTCTTGCTCGACGGTGCAAAGTGACAAGAGCAACTCGCCATCGTAATACTCCCCTGAAAGAATGTCATTCTGCAAAGCTGAGACAGCCAGCGGAACAACAATATCGAGGTGAACGCCTTGCCTAACGGCTCTCCCTAGGTCCCCAATCGTTAATTTCCCAACGGGGGTTCGCCATACTGCGCGATACCATGCCTCAAGGGGCATATCGTTTTCTCCATTTGGTGGCAATGCTGCAATTCCCTTCTGCAGGTCAAGGTCAGCGAATGTAGTTTCATCCATGCTCATAACCCGGCCCCTTTAATCGCGTCTTCTATTGTTTTTATCATGTCTAAAGCGTCTTGTCGCGCCTTCACGGCAACGGGGTCGGCGCATTTGGCTAGTTTAGACGCATTATTCCTTAATCCAGTCAACATGTTACCAAGATCTATATAATGTTTCCAGTAACCTCCACCGGGCTTATCTATGGGAGAGCCTACCATATCCGCTACTGCACCTGCTATATCTCCCTTTGGGCCAGGCTTGATCCCATTTGATAAAATATTATTAATTCTAGTTATGGCACTCACCTCGGACTGGCTCAGCTTTACAACCGCTACTGTCGCCCCGCCTCCCACCGCACACCCCGCGACGCCGGTCTCATCGAGCGCTGCTGCCGCTTGCGCCAATACTGCCGGGTTTTGAGCGGCTGAACGGGCAACGGTAACCACTGCCTCGGGTGCAAAGACCGCAATTATCGCTCCTACCGCTTCCGCAGCTACCGCCCCAACCATGAATCCAATCGCTTCTCCGGGAGACACATTCGAAGAGGAGCAGTGTGAACTTGAATACGCTTCCGCTGCGGCAGGATTTGCCAGTGGATAAAGGCCAAGAAGATCGGTGGAACTGGTTGGATCGCCGCCCGCATATTGATATATGTTCATGCCACCTTTTTCCCCTATGGGATCCGGCGAAAGCCATCTTCCAAGCTCTGGATTGTAGGCTCGGAAGTGTGTGAGGACGAGTTCTGTTTGACCTGAGACCAGGCTGGGTAGGGTGATGTGGCCCGTGAAGCCGATGTCGCAGGCGGTGTAGCCGCTCGCCTCGTGGCGCGTGATCCGCTCGCCATACGGCGTGTAGTCGTAACGGGCGACCAACGTGCCGTCGGAGGCAAGCACCTCGCGCACGCTGCCGAGGTGGTCTCGGCAGTAATGATAGCTTTGCCAAGTGGAGCCGTCCAACCGCTGTTCGCCGCTGGAAAAATAGCGGCGATCCGTTGTGGCGTCGTCGGGATCGGTGCCGGTGCGGCGCTCCATGAGAGATATGCCGTCGTATAGATAGTAATGGTGAGTGGTGAGGGACTCGGCATCGGTTTCGATGCGCTCGGCGCGCTGTCCGAGGGCGTTGTATTTGAACTCCGTGGTCACTCCGCCCGCCCAAGTGACCATTTTCAGACGGCTGAGTGAATCCCACTCGTAGGATCTCACTCCGTCGTCCGTCAGGTTCCCGGCGTCGTCGTACGCGAAGTCACGACTGTCCTGCGGGTCGGTGGCGACGGTGTAACGGTAGCTTGAGCGGTTGCCCGATTCATCGGCTGCTTCGACAGCGAGGGTGCTGGTGCCCGCAGGCAAGTTTACTTCGGCCTCGAAGCGGTTTCCGGGCAACATGCGGGCCGGGTGCTCCCCCTGTTCTGCGATGCCAACGCTGACCCTGCCTGGTTTACTCAGCGTACCGGCTACTCGCGTGGTTCCACCGCCGCCGAGAGCGGTGATTTGGTTCATGCTGTTATGAGCGGCTGTAGCTGCGGTGGCGGTACTTCCCTCCGCGCCACTGTGCGTGGCGGAGTAGCGGTTACCGGATGCGTCATAGCCATATGTCCAACCGCTGCGAAGGGCACCGGACAGCGCTTTTTCAACGACGCCGGTGATTTGGCTGGCAAAATCATGGGTCATCGTCCACTCGTATTCGTTGGTGGTGCCGGGGTTGGCGAGTGGCGCGCTGCGTTTCCATGTATGAATGCGTCCAATCGAATCATAGGTATAGTCATGGCGTGCGATTTCCTGCGTGCCATTCTTCGAGAGGATGTTCTTGAGCGCATTGCCGAGGTCATCGCTGAAGTATTCAAGGACCGTATCAAATCCGCCGGAATGGGTGACGGAGGTGAGCATGTTGGAAACTCCGGCATAACCCATGGCGTAGCTGCCGAGCGGATCGACGAGTGAATCAAGGCGACCGTACGCGTCGCGGGCAGTTTCGACGCTGACGCTGCCGGGAGACACGCGGGTAACCTTGCGGTTGGCATCGTCATAGGTCCAAGTGATGGTGTCATCAGCCCAAGGACCGTCTAGTTCCGTCACTCGACCTGTCAGGTCATGGGTGAGGTGATGGACGCCTGCTGCATAGACCGTGTCCTTGATCGTTTCAAGCCGATCCCAAGTGTCCCAATTTTTCGTGATGTTGAAATCCTGGATGGCACTTGGATCCTCGTAGGGCACCCATGAGCGGGTCGGTAGACCGTGTTCGTCGAACCCGAGCCAAGTGCTCTGGTTCATGCGGTTGGTGACATGGTGCGGCTGTGTGGGCTTGGCCGGGTCCCATGAAACAGTCTCGAACGTTTCGTCCGGATAGGTCTTTCTCTCGAAACGCCCGAAGTCGTCGTAAAACCACGACGTTGTGTGCCCGTTTGGGTCGATCAGGGAATTCATGCGTCCTGCGGCATCGTGGCCGAATTGGGTGACGTGGCCTGCTGTGTCGGTCGAGCGCGTCACCAGGCCACGGCCGTCGTGCTGATACTTGATTCGTTCAAGCACGGTATCCGCGCCGCCGGTTCTCTTGCCAGAGGTGGTCTCCGAGACATAACAACACTGCCACACCCGGTAGGTGAATGAACCGTTCATCTCGTCCACGTCGCCGGTGAACTCGCGGTAGATCCGGTCGAGCGAGTCGTATTGGTAACTGGACAGCAGTCCCGCCGCGTTCATGACCGAAAGGAGCCTGCCCTGGGTGTCATATGCGGTGTTCAGGACGGTCTCATCATTGATCTTCACCGCCGACGGATTCCAGTTGGCATCATAGCTGAAAGAGACGGCGTCCCCGGTCACAGAGTCGCTGACGGAATCTGGCAGTCCGTTGGTTTTCCAAGAGAATGTTAGAACCCGCCCGGTGGCATCCGTGACCGTGTGCGGCCTTCGGTCCGTGTAGTAGGTATAGGCGGCGAGGGTTTTCTCCACTCCACCCAGGTTGCGCTTCACCGACAACAGATCCTTGCCGCCGTTGGTGTACGTGTAGCGCATTTCATAATCCGTGGCCGCCACGTTGTTGGATTTCGGCAGGCGCAGGCATTGGAGTTTCCCTGCCGCATCATCCGGGGATTGGTAATAGATCCGCCACGTTGTCTGACCGGCCGCGTCGGTAACGGCAGTCGCCTTTCCGGTGGCGGCATCGTGGTCGCCTACGGAGAACAATCGAAGCGGGTCGCCGGTCAAGCACAGGCTTGAGGCAGTTGTCTGGCCGCGCTGGCCGACCAGGGTTTCGGAATAGGAGGTGTAGGGTCCGGTCCAGCCCTTCGGATTGTCTGAATCGGCCACGGCCGCCGCGAGTTGAGTTGCGTCGCGGTGCCACGTCTGCCGGGCATTGGCCGAGTAGAAGTATTCTTCCGAGTTATTTTCGGGGTCGGTGATGGTGATGCGGTGGTTGCGCCCCATTGCGGCATTCGCCGCGGGCCAGATGGTATCGAACGCGCTCGCGGTGCCGTCGGCTGGTTCGGTCTGCACGGTGGTCGTGCCTTTCGGTGTGGTAATGGAGGAGATGAACAATTCCGGGCCGACAGTCGGGGAGCCGCTTCCGGAGACGACGGCCACCGATTCCATTGGCTTTGTCACATACTCGAAGCCGTAGTGTCTGCCTCCCATGTCGATGGCGGTCTGCAGGTTCCCGTCGGGGTCATAGGTGAACGATGCGAAGCGCCCGAACGGATCGGCTATTTGCGTGATTCTACGGCAGGTGCCGCTTTCCAAGGTAACATCCGTCCAGGTGAAATCCCACGACTGTACACCTGTTAGCACGGAGTGGGTGACGGTAGCTATCTCGCCGGATGAATTGTGGGTGATGGTCAGGGCGTTACCGTGGATGTCCGTGATGTCCAGCAGCAGCGGGTCCGGGGGCGGGGACGACATTGCGGCAGGTGTGCCGTAATGATATACGGTCCCGTCCGTCTGTGTCAGCGTGAAGATTCCTGACGCGGTTTCTACAAGGATGCGGAAGTCGCCGGGAGGTGACAGATAGGTTTTTGGAAAGCCCCCCGACGGCGGCGTGAATCTTTCGATGCGACCGTCCCCGTCCCTCACTTTGGCATCAACCCCGGTAGTCACTGTGATCGATGAGGTATAGGAAAACGACCACTTGGCACCGCACGGAACCTCGCCGCCACCGGGGTCCTGGCTGTTGAACTGAAGGTCCATCGATACTGCGGGACCGCAGGGCGGCGACCAGCCCATCACCGTGAGCCCTGTGCGGAAATTCATGCTCACCGGGTCCACGCTCCACGAAATGGCGTCGCAGGCAGTGCATTGGCAAGGGTCTTTTCCAAGGAACGATGGCAGCCTAGGTTTGTCAGCGACGTGGTAATATTCGACCCCGGCGCAAGGAGTTGGCAACACGAGAAACAACAAGACCGATGACAGGAGAAGGGCTGCGGATTTGCGGGACATGGCGAAAGTGGTGAAGAATGTTAGGGCGAGAACAGGTTGGTGGGCAGGCTCACGGGCCTGACACCTCAATCGCGTTGGTAGGCGAGTCGAGGGTCACGGTGGGGGGCGTTGTGTCGCCGGGATCCGGCACGGCCAGCGAGTGACGGGAGGGATCGAGCGGAAACTCGTCAACGCCGTCTGGATAGCCGTCACCGTCGGAATCCGCCAGCAGCGGACTGGTTCCGAGCAGGGCCTCGGCGGCGTCGGAAAGGCCGTCCCCGTCCGAAACGACGGCAAACAGCGGATTGCCGTCAGCGGGGTTAAGCGGGTTCTTTCCTGCCAGGATTTCCGCACCGTCTGGGATGCCATCGTGATCGGTGTCAGGATCAAACGGGTCGGTGTAATATACTGTCAGTTCGTCGTAATTGGAAATCCCGTCACCGTCGAAGTCGGCTAGATAGGGATCTGTCGTCGGGATGTTAGTAAACCGCAAGCGGAGAAAATGCTTGGACGCATCCGTGTTGCTGTCAATCGGATCGTGGGCAACTCCAAAATCAAGCGCCCCAATATAGTGCCAATGGACGAGATCGTCAGACCATTGGGGGAAGGAGGTCCAACCTTCCGTGCCGGTCCAGTCGAATCGATATATCGGGAGACCGGTCTCGGTATCAATTCCATGTTCCTCGAAGGTGGGTTGAGGGTCGGGCACGCCAGGTTGCAGGGCGAGCGCGGGACCACACAGGCAGGCAAGGACTAGAGGTAAAAGTCTCATGGTTGTCCTCCTTCCGACTTGATCGCAGGTTGGGCCCCTGCATTCGCTTCCGGGTTGCGTTTGCCGCGCCACCAGCGAATCGTCACATTCTCCGGTTGCGGTGGATTCTCTTTCTCCCATGCCTTGGCGGCCGCTTGGTAGCGCAACCGCCGTTCATATGCTGCAACAAGTTGTTCGCGGTCTGTCGTGTACAGCTCATGCAGTTGTCTGATGCCGCCCATCGCATCCTCGTTGTCCGGGTTGCCCTTCACGAGCACAAAACCAGGTTCCTTGGGCTGCGGTGGTATTATGGGCACCTTGGGTGTGATGACAAGTCCGGACTTGGTCCTGCGCGGCGCGGTGGATTCATCCCTAAGCAACACGAGAAGGTAGTATGTCGTGCTGCCAACCTTCACAGACCCCATGTTTCGCATGACATTGAAGTCGAAATTACTCCACGCCTGGTATTCCTCGCCGCCACTTCTCCATTCGAGCAGGGTCGCCTTGTGGTCATAGACCGTGCCAGACAGACACAGCATCACGACAGGATGGGCGCGACGCTCCTCAAGCCACTCAGCGCGACGAGCAGCGATTTCCTCAGGGGTGAGAGTTGGAACGACCGCTCGGTCGACCATGGGAGGCTCTTCAAGTGGCACAAGTTCCTCCATCGTGACGATGCGGCCACCCTGGGCCATGCTGAAACGCTGGATGACCTCGGAATCCGGCACTGCGGGCATGGGTTGCCTTGGTGCTGGTGGGACGAATCCCCCGGCGTCGGCCGGTCCGACGTGTTCCGGTGTGGCGGTGTCGGATGAAGTCACCGGGGCGGGCAGTGTGTCCTCACCACGAAGGAGCGGGAAAATAACCACTCCAGTTAGAACAATCAGAAACAGTAATTGTTTCATGGCTAATGTTGTTAGGTTGGCAAAATGCTTTCTCGAAATTAGCTTACAAAGCTGTCCGGTCATGCCAAGCAAATTGTTGGAAAATTTTCAGGCTGCGAGGTTTTCACGTTTGAAACCGACTGATTTGGGATGAAAATCCGGGATTTCCAGCCAAGCTGCAACTTTACGGCGATAGAGATTTATCGCGGTTTTCAACCACTATCAGGTCGATCCAGTGACGCGAGGTTGATCCAACAAACAAGAACGCCCCCGGACAGCGCGAGCCATCCAGGGGCGTTATCGTTTGATGGTCTTCAGCCCTTGAAACTTTGGTTCGGCTGGCCGTCGTCCAGCAGGTCGCCGATCCGGTTCACCGCGTCCTTGAGGATCGAGGCGGCGGCGAACACGATCACGCCGATGGCTGGATCGACGAACGGGATGACGTTGAGGGCGGAGACAAGACCGGCGACCTTGCCGACGAAGCTGAGGTATTTGAGTGCTTTCATGGTGACCGGGGAGCGGTGTCAACGGCGCCGTCCCCGGCGAACGCTCGCGGCGGTCCGGATTTCTGCCCCGGAATGCTTTGACGCGCTACCAAAACAATCGCACAGTCACCCCGAAAGGATCGACTCTGAACCTGTCGGGCTATCATCGGCCACACCAAAGGCCCTGATGGACGAGATGCGAGGAGAAGTGCCCTTCGGGGTCGGATTTGCCCCATGCTCAACGACGCGTCGTGTAACACCCCCCAAATCCGACCGTTCGTTCAACAACAATCTTCTGCTAAAGAATCGATCTAAGCCGTGTCATCCATAGGATCATGAAACTAATCGCCAACTGCCTGCTGATTCTCGTCTTCCATTTTGTTACCCTCTCCATGTGTAACGCGAGACCGTGGTGGCAAGCCATGGATATTTCAACAGCCGATGTCCCGTCCCGTTATGGCTACCACGTGTCGCGCACGGACGCCCAAGACAAAGACCATTATGTCATCACGCTTGATCCGGCAGCCGCCGCAGTGCTGGAAGGAGCACGGATAATCTGGCCCTCAAAACCCAGTGAAGACCGAAAGATGGATATTGTCAAGGTCAACGGTCAGAAGAAGATCGAATTCACGGTGCCCCCGGACTTCCTACAGCCTAGCTCGTTCCTACAGTTGGATTCCGGACCAATAGAGAATAGCGGGCAGGAACATATGGCTGACTTCAATGGCTACCGCCTTCGCCTCGACAACATTCCGCGCGACACTAATCGCAAGGAAGGTGATTATTCGATTATTGTTTCAGCGGAGATCAAAGGAGAAGCAATCGCCATTTCCATCGATTTGCCACAGATGCCAGCCTGGATATCGTATCCTCCAGATTTTCAATTCGAAAAACTGACTTCAGCGACAATCGAAGGTGATAATTTAAGCATCCCGCTGCAATCTGGAAACATATTGAACGGAGGAGATAAGATCAGGATTCTACTGCCAAGATCAGTGATTAAAGGTGCCATCCTGCGATTAAATTTCCAAGTCGGAGGAACACTGTCTAAGACTGGGGCACGCGATATCGCGCTAGATACGCTTGTTTTCACTACATCGGGATCCAAATGAAGAAGCAGAACAAGTCGTGGCGCACCAACCGGCATGAGCACCTCAATTTCGTTTCAACATCAATTCAGCCGCTCCGGTGGGCGCACATCTAACGTTCAAGAAATATGAAGCTTCTGCTCCTTGCCCTCTTCTCCGGCGCTGCTACGACTGCAAGTGGCGCTTCCCCATCGTCTCCCGAGACCCAGGCGAAGGAGTCCGATTTGGTCGTCGAATTGAAGAATTGTCGAATCGTCGGCGAGGACTCGGCTCACATTGAGGTAGATTTCATCATGACGAACAAGGCGCTCAAACCGTTAGTCCTTGCTGAGCGGTGGAATAGCTGGGGAGCTTATCAGTGGTCGTTCACTCTTACAGACGCAAAAGCCAATGTGTTTGAACTCAGCAACCCTCAGATGAATTGGTGGCGTAACTTCTTGACGACTTTTGTGGTTCCTGTCGAGAAGGCACTGACGTTCAAGTGCCACTTGCGTGTGCGAGGTAGCAATTTTGGAGACGCGACATGCTTCGGGTTCTCTTCATCTACTGATGTCATCCAATTACTGCCTATGAGTTGGGGTAATGGCCCACCTTTCCAGACTGAGCCAATGCGTAGCGCATGGGTATATCCAATCAAGCTCAAAGGCACGTTCTCCGCGCCGCTGGTACACCGGACGAAGATGGGCGACAGAACGATTGAGACCAATTGGACCGGGACAGTAACAACACCCACAATCAACCTCGAAGAGATCGAAGCCGTGCCATCCGACGGGCATAAGCCCTCCACTCGCGTTCCATCGGATGGTCCAACCGCGCCCGCGGATGCACATTGAACGTTCTGCAAGGCATGAAAGCACTCTTGATCAGCACCGTCCTACTTCTTATGGCTGGCTTCAGCCACTGCGAGGAGCCCAAATCCCCAACCCTTAGCGCTGAACTTAGGAATGCTAAAGCGATAGCCGGCGCCACGGCGGCAATAGTATTGGATTTTGTTCTCACCAATCTGACTGACAAGCCAATCCTGCTTGCCGAGCGATGGAACAGTTGGGGCGCTGACCAGTGGCGTTTCACGCTAACCGACCAGTCAGGGGGCAAGATCGAGCTGTGCAATTCTCAGAACACTTGGGACTGCAACTTTCTTTCAACATTCACTATCGCTGCTGGGGGTTCACACACGCTGCGGTGCGTTTTGAACGAGTCTTACGTTTCAACTGCGGATGCTGATCTCAATCAGTTTCTCCCGCCACAAAACGATATCATGTTCGACATGGTCTCACGAAAACAGGTTCCAATCAAAATCACATGGAATTATCCTGTCAAAGTGGTAGGTCACTTTTCTGCCCCGCTCGTTAACCGTTCTCAGAGAGTCTCGACAAATTGGACTGGCGCGGTCTTAACCCCTGCGGTCAACATTGAAGAAGCCGAACCCGTGCATGGCAAACCGATAGAAGCCCCTCAGCAACCCATCTCCCCCAACAAAGATCAGCAATCCTCCCAGGCGTCGTCGGCTGTTGAGCCACGACCACCGCCGCATTCTGACCCCAGTCGAACTCCCTATGCGGCATCGACATTCGACCCCAAGTATGCATTCGCCGATCCGTCAGACGGCTACTTCCATGGCTATTTGTTGGTCAGAGATTCGGATAGGATGCCAAGACCAGAAGACTCCATTCGCCTTCTTCAAGCCGCCAATTCCTATTTCCAAGAGGTCAAAAGCCGATTTCCCAATTGGAAGGCAGAATTGGTCAATGCCAGAATTCAAAAGACCCAAGACGCAATTGCCGAGCTCTCAATACCCGATGATAGATCGAAACAAGACGCCGAACCAGCGGGCGCCGTCCAACCGGCTACCAAGCCCGCAGACAAGCTTCCCGTGAAAGATAAACCCTCAACTCCCACGTCGAAGGATGGCCCCCGGTAGCCGGTGGCAGGCCCGCACGTTCGGCTCCAAATTCTAATATCATGAATCAACGATTTGCACTAGCCTTGGTTGTGGCCTTTCTAACGAAAACAACTTTTGCTGATGGCCTTCCGGTGGACCCACATACGCACCAAATCACTGTTCCGCATTCGGTAGTAAGGATTTCCGACTCGCAACGGGATGAAATCGATGTTCTCGGAACGATTACGTTCTCTCAACAGCAACTTGAATCTCTGCGCAAGTCCTTTCCTCGCTGCCCAAAGCGGATTGAACATGTCTTTCCAATTACATTCTCCGACAATATAGAGGCTCCTTCATACGCGATACAAGTGACAGCAGATTCTGTTGCAATCGTTCCGGCTTCGGCCTTACCGATCCGAGATTATATAGGGACGAAATTTGGTTTGCTGCGATGTATGTTAGACGTGGATCGACGAGGTCAGTTCTATGTTTACGGTATACTGGTTCCGTTTAATCAGGTTCTGAAGATGGTCAAGGAAACAAAGGGCTTTGAGCAGCCCAAAGAAGAAAACGAGCGAAAAATTAAAATCTCGCTGCCTTTTGGAATGAAGCGTGATGATGATGTGGTCAAATCGCGGATTGATCAGATTCTCAAAGAAGCTAAGAAAGCTGGTGCCGGAATCAGAGTCTATCAGGATCTTTGGTTTGAAGTAGAGTCATGACCAAGAGTTGCCATAATCTGACAAGCGACCATCCTATTGCCCCAATATGAGAACTGTCCTGTGTATGATTCTTGGAGCTGTTACAATGGTGCAGGTCGCTCTTGGCGGTGGAAGCCTTCCATGGGACGCCGTGAAAGCTCAGATAGTGAAGACTGATCCTGAATTGATCAAGATCATTGAAGCAACGTTTATTGTGAGTCCGCAGGGAGGAGGCGTTCGGATGGGACCCCATTTCGGCGACAGGCATGGTGATATAATCTCCCCTTTTCGATTTGAGGCGGTGAACCGGAAGACCAAGGAGAAGATCGTTCTCGTTATTGAGGAGAGCGACGACTTCCAATTCACAGATCGATTCAAGTTCACTTTGGAGCGGGCAAAAAAAGCTGATCAGGCCGAACAATAAAGGGTGCAGCGAAATGGGGGCTCGACAGAGCCTCCATTTCGACTGCACCCATTGGTTGAACAAGCCCGGTCGGGGCCGGGAACCTCTCTTATGCGTTTTGTGTTTGGCCAAGGTCGCCGGGAACCTCCGAAAACACCGGTTTGGTTGACCTGCAAGCGGCGAATTTAGGGCAAACCGGTCTATTTTCGCTTACTTGCAGCCCCCAGACAGCTCTATCAGTCCGAGCCGAAGCAACGTTTTGAGGCTCATTCCCGGATATCTGACAATTCCCGGACGCTTCCGGTCCATGGGCACGGAAATTGGAGAGTCTCGGATAGATATCATGTCGATTCATGACGTCGGGTGGCGACACAAG
>Ga0118677_10006774_pt1 | contig 19234 bp, 7 predicted proteins | sample AliMusrvi5mmetaG_FD_86154 | JGI IMG/M metagenome (GOLD analysis project Ga0118677, IMG submission 86154) | reverse complement strand
CTAAAAGACCCCATATGAGCTCATACTTTCCGTGAACCGAAGGCTGTGTGTTCATGCCCGAACACTATACATCCCCAAATCATACTTGTAACCTTTATTTTCTGACGGCTCCTAAGGACTCATACTGGATAGCTACCGAGGCCCACACGTGTGCTCGCGTGGGCCTCGCTTGGCCTGCCACCAGAAACTGACAACAGCGAGCAGTGCCGCCGCTAAAGGACCCGCATGCGTATATGCGCGGGTCTCGGTGGGGCTTCAGACTACCTGTCCCGAATGGCGCTTTATGTTGCGCGCAACATAAACCGCCATTCTAGTCTGCAATCCCCTTATCAGCATAAGTCACTATTTTGTAGTGCGTCCGGACGGATCATGCGAAATTCGTATCAGGCATGGAGCCGTGATGGCTGTGGCTGGGCATATTTATTGCAGGGTCAGGGAGGACTTAATGAGATCTGTTATGTCATTTGGGATGATCTTTCACAACTGTCTTACGCCATTAATGATATTCCTGGCACTGTTCAGCAGGCCCGTTGCAGCTGCCACTCTACCACTCATCCTCGACATGGTGCACCACAACCCGGGGGAGCCGCTCACTGTCAGCCAATTTGAGGACCCGCAGGTTATCAAGAAGATGGGATTCAACGGTAAGGTCTATTTCCTCTTCGATTCGCCCACCATCGCCATCAACTGGGAAAGCGTGGACCCGGAGATTCTTCCGAAAGGTTCGCCAGGCCGGGAGTGGGTAGACCAAAAAGCCGTCCGCATTGACGCTGAACATGCCGCGTGCAAAGCGGCGGGCATTAACGTCTATGCCATGGGCGATTTGATCCTATTCCCCAAGGCGCTTGTCCAAAAATACAAAATGGAGAAGACGTTTGGCGACCCGCGCGATCCCCAAACACAAAGGTTCCTCCGGGCCATGATCGGGCAGGTGTTTGCCCGCTTCCCGAACCTGGATGGTTTAGTCGTCCGCATCGGCGAGACCTACCTTCAGGATGCGCCATTTCATCAAGGCGCCATTCAAAAAAAAGGGGATGCGGATAAAACGATCATCCCCCTGCTTCAGCTTCTGCGCGAGGAGGTTTGCGTAAAGCAAAACAAGCAACTGATCTTCCGCACCTGGCTGTCCTTTGATACCAACCTCGCAACGTATCTCAAAGTAAGCGACGCGATCGAACCGCACCCGAACCTCATCTTTGGGGTGAAGCATTGCGAGGGGGATTTCCATCGGGGGAACGCGTTCAGCAAAATTCTGGGCCAGGGTCGGCATCGGCAGATAGTCGAAGTCCAATGCGCGCGCGAATACGAGGGAAAAGGGGCTTACCCTAACTATATCGCCAACGGCGTGATTGAGGGCTTCGAGGAACACCGGCTGCAATCGCCCCCCGGAGGTATCAACAGCCTGCGAACTTTATTCCAACAGAAAGGGGACTTGCTGGCGGGCGTCTGGACGTGGAGTCGCGGGGGAGGATGGTCCGGACCCTTTATCAAGAACGAGCTCTGGTGCGATCTCAACGCCTGGGTGATGGCGCAATGGGCTCTAGAACATGGGCAATCCGAGGAGAAGCTATTTGACCGATATGCCACGGAGAAACTCGGGCTGAAGGGGGCGGACGTGGCCAAATTCCGGAAACTCTGTCTTCTTTCCGCAGACGCCGTGCTGCGGGGCAAGACCACGACGCATCGGGACATCTCACCTTGGTGGAGCCGCGACGACGGGATCAATGGTCCTGAGTTGCCCGCCGATTCTGGGAAGCGCCAGCGTGTCCGCGACCAAAAAGCCGAAGCCGTCCACCTCTGGGAACAGATCGTTGCGCTGGCGGGAGCGATCAATTTTCCTGACGCAAATACCAGAGACTACGTTGTCATCTCCTCACTTTACGGCCTGCACCTTTACCGCATCTACCAGGCGGTGTTTGAACTCCAGGCGCTCGGTGTTCATGGCGACAAAAAAGATCTCCGCAGGTGGTTGGCCACCTACGACCAGGCATGGGCGGATTACCGTGCCCTGCCAGCCCGGAGCCGCGAATGCGCGACGCTCTACCACGAAAAGAGCGCGCCGAAAGGGGTCCAGGGTGTGGGACTTGAAAAAATGATACCTCCGTTGCGCGAAGCGGCCGGAAAGCCGGAAGCGGAATGAATTCTCCGGATGGCCACAAAGAATCCGCGGTGACAGACCTTGATTTAGGTTGCCCCGTCCACCCACTTGCCTTCGATTAGGATTTGGCGCATGTGTGAAGACTTAGATATGTCACGCTTTGCTGCAAAGGAACGGGTAAGTCAAACTTATGCGTATAAGTCCAATAATACTGGTGTGAGAGAATGCCTCGTCATAAGCTAACTTTGAAAAGGTGGAGTATGTCGGCAGCCTGTACGGAGTGGGGTAGACGGATGGCGAGACAGGATTCAGTGTGAGAGACCAGAACGATGCAAAATAGAAACACCTTACTACTTCACCATTCAAATTATAAACCATGACTACCTACTCTTCGCACAGCACAAAAGGCGGCCCCAGGAAATCCGCCGGATTAGGAAAAGTCCTCTTCATCGTTCTGGCTCTCGCCATAGGCGGGTACGGACAAACATGGGGCCAGATGACAGGAACGTTCGTCCACCCCGGCGGCCTGCACACGCTGGCCGATCTGAACCGGATGAAGACCAATGTGCTCGCGGGCAATCATCCTTGGATAGACGACTGGAACATGCTCGTCACGGATCCGCAGGCGCAGAGCAATCACGCCTGTCACGCAGTGCGGGATTTCAGCTGGAACCGCCAGAGCGCCGACGCCGATGCGCACGCCGCTTACTTGAACACCATTCGCTGGTATATATCGGGCGATGTCAATTTCGCCAACACCGCCACAAACATTCTCAACAAGTGGGCTCGCACGGTGACGATCAATTCAGATCAAGGACACGGCCTGAGCAGTAAGCCCGGGTTGAGCTTCGCCCTGGCCGGCGAGGTGTTGCGAGCTTATCCCGGCTGGAAGGCAGCAGATTTTGCCGTGTTCACCAACATGATGGCGCAATATGTCTATCCGACCTGTGGCAATTTCATTTCCGGGCAGGTAAGACAGTATAGTCATTGGACAAGCTGGGACGCTCCCAGCGCCGCCGCCATCATTGCCATTGGCGTCTTGTGCGACGACACAAACAAATTCAATCAAGCGGCTAATTTCTACAAGTACGGTACCGCCGGCACCGGCTACGGCGCGGGGGCAATTTCCAATGCGGTACCGTTCTTGTTTGGTTCCATTGGGCAACCGATGGAAAGTGGTCGTGATCAGGAGCATGGCACACTGGGCCTCGCGGATCTGGGCGCCCTCTGCCAGGTAGCGTGGAATCAGGGTGTGGACTTGTATGGATTTGCCAACAACCGGCTGCTTGCCGGCATCGAGTATTTCGCGCAGTATAATCTCTCGCATCATGTTCCTTACACCCCGTTGAATTCAACGGCGGACAACGCTGGTGGTGATCATCTGTTTTTCGTCGCCAATGGCGGTCGGGGTCGCATTGACGACCGACCGGTTTATGAAATGTTCTACAACCACTACGTGGTGCGACGGGGCTTGAGCGCGCCGAACACCAAGGCCATGGCGGCGCTTTATCGTCCGGAACACGGCAGCAGTGATCATTTTGGCTATGGCACGCTCACTTACACGCTTAGTGGCGTTGCTTCGCCTTATCCGCCAGCGTTGTTGCCGGCAGTGCCAACCGGTTTGACGGCGCAAGCAAGTGATTCGGAAGTGATATTGAAATGGAAGACGGCCGACGGGAATAGGGCGCAAGGATACAACGTGCTGCGATCCACGACGAGCGGAGGGCTGTATGTGACGATAGCCTCGTGGCACGCCAACACTTATCCGAGCTACACCGACACCAGCGTCACCAACGGGACGACCTACTACTACGTCGTTTCCGCGAACAACCAGGTCGGCACCAGCGTGCAGTCGGGAGAAATCAGCGCGATGCCTGTGGCATCCACCTCATTGCCGCCGGTTTGGACATCGCACGACCTCGGTGAGGTGAAGAACCAAGGCTACTCGGTTTTCAACCCCGCTGGCAACCATTTCAGGGTAACCGGTTACGGCACGGGCATCGGCAGCACCAGCGATGGCGGATTCCATTACACTTACGTCAAAGCCACCAACGATTTTACCCTTGTGGCGCGGTTGGTGAAAGTTAACGCGGACGATGGTGGTGTTGGCTTGATGATGCGCGCCTCGCTGGCGGCCAACTCGGCGCTGGTGCTGTTCAACTTTGGGAATAAGGGGCGGGCTTCCAACGTTGGCATCCGTCAATCCACCGGAGCCAACCTGAATTATTTCAACAGCGGCGACCAGTTCACGCCTATTCCGACGTGGTTTAAGTTGGTGCGTAGCGGCAGCAGCATCAGCGCCTACCAATCGGATGACGGGATTAATTGGGTCTTCGTGCAATCGGCTACCCAGACGTGGGGCACGACTTATTACGCGGGCATTGACATCAACCACGGCTGGGCGATCTTGGACAACGTCGCTTATACCAGCGCGGCGGTAACCGGAACGTTTGCGCAGTTGACGGCCCCGGCGGCACCTGTCGCCCAAACCTTCCAACTTCTAAACAAGTGATGACCACTTCACACCACCTTTTTTCGACGACTTCTGTTCGCGCCGTCCTTCCTGCACCCTGTGCGTTTTCTTCGGACAATGCCGTGATGCCCTCGGACTTTCCCTGGAGCGCCCGCTGGATTGGCCCGGGTCCGGGAGACGCTCCTGACCTCGCTGGGGCCGATCTCGGGAGCAACCTCTGGATTGCCTACCGCAAGACCTTCGACCTGACCCAAGAACCCGCCATCGCCCCGGCGCGCATCGCCGTAGATTCGAAGTATTGGCTCTGGGTCAACGGCACGCTTGTCGTCCGTGAAGGCGGTTTGAAGCGCGGTCCGAACCCCACGGACACTTACTTCGATGTCGTGGATCTTGCCCCCTATCTCGTAAAGGGGCGGAACCAGATCGCGGTGCTCACCTGGTTTTTCGGGCGCGATGGTTTTTCGCACAAGAACAGCGGCTCCCCCGGCTTCCTCTTCGAGCTCACCACGCCCTCCGGCCCCGTCGTCTCCGACACGAGTTGGAAAACCCTACGCCATCCCTCCTTTGGCGAAGCGGCCAAGAAGTCAAACTTCCGCCTTGCGGAAAGCTCGGTGCGATTCGACGCTCGGCTGGAGCCGCAGGGCTGGATGGCCGCGGCATTCGACGACTCCGCGTGGTCTGCCGCCTCCGAGCGCGGGACGCCGCCCGGCGCACCCTGGAACAAGCTCTGGGAGCGCACGATTCCCCAGTGGAAAGATTTCGGCCTGAAGGATTATGTGAATGGTGCTGAACTGGCCGGGGGCAAGGTCGGCACGCTTACGGCCCACCTGCCTTACAACGCGCAGGTCACCCCCTGGCTCCGGGTTTCCGCGTCCCCCGGACGCCTTATTCATGTGCGTACCGACAATAACCTCTGCGACATCCAGGCCGAATACCTCACGCGCGAAGGCGAGCAGGAGTTTGAAACGCCTGCCTGGATGAGCGGGCACGCCGTCATCTATGAAATCCCGGATGGGGTCCAAGTCCTTGGCCTCAAGTATCGCGAAACCGGCTTCGACACCGAATTCGCCGGCACGTTTGACTGCGACGACACCTTCCTCAACACCCTTTGGGAGAAGTGCCGCCGAACGCTCTACATTAATATGCGCGACACCTTCTTCGACTGCCCCGACCGCGAGCGTGCCGCCTGGTGGGGCGACATCGTCATCCAGCTCGGCCAGGTTTTCCACACCTTCGATACCCGCGCCCACTCGCTCATTCGAAAGTGCATGTACAACCTAGCAAACTGGCAGAACCCCAGCAAAACGCTCTTCTCGCCCATTCCCGCTGGGAACTGGAACAAGGAGCTACCCCAGCAGATGCTCGCCTCCATCGGCCATTACGGCTTCTGGAACTACTATCTCCATACCGGTGACAAGCAAACCCTCGCTGATCTCTACCCGCAGGTGCGCGACTACCTCTCCATCTGGCAGACCGACGTCGATGGCCTGATCGTGCACCGCTCAGGTGAAAACGGCTGGGACTGGGCTGACTGGGGTAAGGAGGTGGACCTCCGCATCCTGGACCAGGCTTGGTTCTGCCTTGCCCTCGAAGGCGCTGCGTGCATGGCCGACGCACTCGGAAAGCCCGGGGAGGCGTCCGCCTTCCGGGCAAAACATGACTCGGTCATCGCTGCGGTCAACGCCCACTGCTGGAACGGGCAGGCGTATCGGGATTCGAACTACAACGGTGCGACCGACGACCGGGCCCAGGGCATGGCCGTGGTTGCGGGCATCGCCGGACCGGATAAGTTTCCTGCCATTCGCACCGAGCTTGCCCGGAGCTTCCACGCCAGCCCCTACCTCGAAAAGTACATTCTTGAATCCCTTTTCCTCATGGACTCCCCCGAGGCTGCTCTCGAACGCCTGCGCTTGCGTTATAAGGAAATGGTTAGCTCCGAAACCAGTACGCTCTGGGAGTTCTTTTCCCGAACCGATGGGACGATCAACCACGCGTGGACCGGCGGCCCCCTGACCCTTCTTTATGAGGAGGTTGCCGGTGTGGCCCCGACCTCTCCCGGCTATGCAACCTACCGAGTCACCCCCCGCCTTGGCCCTCTCAAGCGCGTTGAAGCCGGCTTCGACTCGGTGAAGGGGCGTATTGAGGTGAAGATCACCGACGGCCCGGACGGCTTCCTGCTTCGCCTCAAATCGCCCGCCGGCACGAAAGCGCTGGTAGCGCTCCCGGTTCGTGAACCCGCCCGCGCTGTCGTCAAGGCCAACGGCGTTCCTGTCTGGCAAGACAGCAAACCAACCCAGTCCGTCCCCGGGCTCCAATCGGGTCGCGCTGAAGGCGGACGGATAAACTTCGTCGCGTCCCCCGGCGATTGGTCTTTCGAGGTTCACTAAAGTTGATCATTTCTTCGCGAAAGGATACAGAATGAGTATGAAAATTAAGAAAGTGTCAAAGAGCCCGATTACCTGTTCGGGGGCGGAGTTGGTGGCCTCGCGTTTCCGTCAGATTCATCTGGATTTCCATACCTCCGAACTTATCCCCGACGTGGGTTCGCAATTCGATGCCGATGTGTTTGGCTCAACTCTTGATGAGGCGCGTGTCAACTGGATCACCCTCTTTGCCAAGTGCCACCACGGGATGAGTTACTATCCAACCCGGGTGGGGACGATCCACCCGAGCTTGAAGTTCGATCTCTTAGGGGAGCAGATCGAGTGCTGCCGCAAGCGGGGCATTGTGACGCCCGCCTACATCAGCGTGCGGGTCGATGAGCATAACGCGAAGGTCCACCCTGATTGGATCGGTCATCTCAAGGACGGCAAGTATTGGAAATGGGGCGAGACCCTGACGCCTGGCTGGTTCCATCACTGCATGAACAATCCGGCTTATGTGGATGAACTTGAAGCCCAGGCGGTCGAGGTGCTCAAGTGGTACGATGTTGAGGGACTGTTCTTCGACATGTGCTATAACCCGGAGCCCGGATGTTACTGCCCTCGCTGTTTCGACAGCATGAAGCGGCTTGGGTTGGACTTTGCCAGTGACGAGGATCACCGGAAGCATGAATTTCTCATCACTCGCGAATACACACAACGGCTGACAAAGACAATTCGGAAGATCAAGAAGAATGCCACCATTTTTTTCAACGGACGCATGCGTCCGGGTATCGCCGAGGAGTTGGATGTTTTCACCCACATTGAGATTGAGGCGCTGCCCACGGGTGGCTGGGGTTACGCTTTCTTTCCAATCCATGCCCGTTATGGGCGTGTTCTGCCGCGCCCTCTTCAAGGCATGACGGCCCGTTTCCATAAGAGTTGGGCTGATTTTGGAGGCGTGAAAACCAGCGACCAGTTGATGTTTGAGACCGGAACCATCCTGTCTGCAACAGCTGTCATGAATGTGGGCGACCAGTGCCACCCGCGCGGGGTGCTGGACAGAGGTGCCTATGAAGTGATTGGCACGGCTTTCAGGCATGTTGAGCAATGCGAGCCGTGGTGCAATGGAGCCAAAGCGGTAGCGGAGATTGGCGTGATGGTGTTGCCCTCCCAGGACGTGACGGGGAAAGCCGTGGGGGCGGGGCACATGGCCGGTCTCTCGGAATCGGTGGATGGCGCCGGGCGGATGCTTCTGGAATTGAAACAGCAGTTCAATCTGATCTTTCCGGACACGGATCTAAAGGACTATAAGGTCGTGATTCTTCCGGACAACGGTGCCGTTGACGCCTCGCTGCAAAAGGCTTTGAAATCCTTTATGGCGCAGGGGGGGGCGGTGATTGCCTCGCACAAAGCCTCGCTGCAGGATGGCAAGTTCAGGTGTCCTGGGCTACCCGTGAGGTTTGTGGGTGAGAATCCGAGCACGCCTTGCTATTTGGACTTGGGCAAGGTGCTTGGCCGGGGCTGGCCGCAGAGCAAATTTGTCTTTTATGATACGAGCGTGTTTGTGAAGCCGGTAGCGGGCTCGTTGGCGCTGGGGCAACTGGTGGGCTCGTATTTCAACCGCACATATGATCACTTTTGTTCGCACTGCCAGACCCCGGATGACAAGGCCACGGGATACCCGGTGGCTGTGATCAAAGGGCGCGCTGCCTATGTTTCGGCGGCCGTGTTCACCGCCTATCGGAACCACGCCTACTCCCTGTACAAGAGTATCGTGGCGCGCGTGCTGGAACAGGTGCTTCCTGAGCCGATCGTGAAGTCGCATGCCCCCTCGGCCATGGAGATTTCCGTTAATCGGCAGGCGAACTCGAAACGGTTGGTGGTCCATCTGGTGAACTTTCAACCCCAGCGTCGGCACATCAATGTGGAATGGATTGAAGAGTTATATCCAGTGAGAGCGATCCCCTTGGCGGTGCGGACCGGAAAGCGCCCCTCATCCGTTTATCTGGTCCCTTCAGGTGAGCCATTGCCATTCACGATGGAGGGCGAGTATTGTCATGTCGTGGTGCCCGAGGTGAGGGCACACATGATGGTCGCTCTGGAAGGTGCATAGGTTATTATGAATTGCTTACTGACTTTTGAATAGTGAGCTTGCTGAACCGGCGAAGGGTAGCTTCGGAAACTAGACCGGTAACGGTCTTCCTTCACTAGCACATGGGTAGGGTTGCTCCGTCCATCCACTCGCCTTCGATGAGGACCTGGCGCATGCGAGACGGGATCCCTCGCTCGTTATCGCGGATGAGCGAGGTCAGCAGGCTGACGGCGACGCGACCTATCTCCTTCGGATTCTGGAGGATACCCGCTGTATGGCCGCCTTCCTGCACCGAGGTCAGCGCTACGCCAATATCCTGGGGTATTCGGTAGCCGGCTTGTTCGATGAGATTGGTTGCGACGCCATCCACCAGAAGAGCGTTCGGGCGTTCCTTCTTCATCCAGGATTCGAAACCCTTTAGGGCTTTCCCGCCAGGAGGGTCAAATATTGACACTTGCTCATGGTGGAGCAAATCGAATTGTGAGGCAAGGAACCCGTAAAGGAAATAACGTAGTCGGGGCAGTGGGTCATGTTCAATCATGTTCATGAAGCCGATGCGTTCATAACCGAGCACCCGCATCTTCTGGACAGCGAGCATGGTATTGGCGGACTGGTCGGCGGTTACCAGGTGGAATGGCGGGTCAAGGATGGTGCGGCTCATGCGCACGGCGCAGAACTGGTTCCAGTGGAAGTTGCTCCAATCCACCCGAGTCTCGCCGAATGGGGGAAGCAGGATGCCTTCGATGCCGCGGGCCTGCAGGGCCTTTTCTACGCGTTTGACGGACCCCAACTGGCTCAGGGAGAATTCCTCGAGTCGGTATCCCAGCTGCATGGCCTGGTCGAAGGCCCCGCGCCAGTAGAGATCAAACTCCGGGTAAGTTCGCAATTTCGCGGGATCCGGCCAGACGTTGAGCCACGCCAGTTCCGCCTGAACGGGTCGGGTGCCTTGTGAATGGCGGACATAGCTGAGCAACCGGGCACCTGCATTGGGATGATAGCCGAGTTTTCGCGCCATGGTTTCGATGCGCCGCCGGAGTGACCCTGACACTCCGGGCAGCCCTTGCAACGCCATGGAGATTGTGGCCTGGCTCACCCCAAGGGCGTTCGCCAGCTCCGCTTGTGTCACCGGGTGCATTTGTGACGAATTAGGCATGCCACGCTTTGTTACAAAGAAACGGGCAGAAGTCAAACTTATGCGCATAAGTTTAAAACTACTGGTGACAGAGATATCCGCGTCATAAACTATCTATGAAAAGGTGGAGTGTGTAGGCAGCCTGTACGGAGTGGGGCAAACGGACGGCGAGGCAGGATTTGGATGGAGGATGGGCGCAAGGAATCAAAAGAGGGATGTTATGACGATTCAACGAAAAGTGGTCTTTGCCGCCACCACCGGTTTCAATCAAACCGGTTCTGATCCTTATGGCTACAATACTGACGACAACGTGACTTTCATCGGCACAAATTATCTAGAACTTATCAGTATAAGTACGTAATCCATAGAAAAATAGAGCAGGGGCCTGCATAATGTGGAACGAAGATAGAGGTGAGATAGAGATGGGTTTGTCTGCGATCATGACTGCCGGGGGTAAGCATTAATCTGTGTCCTGATATATCGGTGCGGAATATTCATAAGGGCGGGGGAGATATGAACTATTATGACGCAAGGAATTACAAGGGGGATGTTATGAATACCTGGAAATACGAAGCGGGCATTAGGTCTAGCATCGGTCTGGTAATTATAGGGTGTTTCGGGTTGATGTCGATGGGGCTCCAGACTGTTGAAGTGGCGTCCAGGACATGGGTCGGCTCTTCAGCGCTGAATTGGAGTGTCGCAAATGGGTTTAATGGTGTGTCGGAAACCGGCGATACGTTGGTGTTTAATCGCCACTCTGACAAGAGGGGGGTGGCATGAATAACTCAACGGTGAAGTCTTTGTTCGCGGTGCTGGTTGCGGTGGCGGGGCTGTGTTTGGTCCCACAGGGGCTGTGGGCGGCGAACGTGACGTTGAACTCTAGTGACGCCACTGGCGCCACATCCTTCAACTCAAACTTACACTGGGACAGCGGTACTGCTCCAACTGGTGGAAATGCATATTTCACGACGAACTATATGCTTCGTACTCCTACCAGCGCTGGCAGCGTCTTGTTTCTTGGCGACTCTCTTTCCATTGATGCAGGCGGCACCCTTGTGTATAAGCTCAATGGTAGCTATACGACTACTTTTACTAATCTCTACTTGAATGGCGGGACTATTCTGAATGGAACAGATTTGGCCTCCGCGCCCATCTGGACCATTGAGGCGATCAACGGCATCACGGCAAATTCCGGCACAACGAACTATCTTGATATTGGTACCACGGTTTCCGGCAGGAGTCGCCATATTATAGTCGTTTCCCAAATTAGCGGTTTAGGCAACATTATATGTACGAACTCTTCCGGCGCTGGTAATGGCGGTACGATCCAATTCGCAACCAACAACTTCATGAGTGGCAGAATCTCTGTTGTGGGACCCAACACGGTCTACCTCAAGTTATCTGATGCCAATGCTTTCTCCAACGCCACCGTTACGGTTGACGTGGCCAACCGGATTCAGTTCGATAGTGCGGTCGCTGCCAGTGCCTTCATCTTGGGTGGCTTGAGTGGCTCCAGCGGGTTTGGCCTTACCAATACTGCGGGCAGTGCGATCGCCCTCAGCATCGGCAACAACAATGGTGACGCGACCTATTCCGGAATAATGAGCAGCATCGGCTCTCTCACCAAGGTCGGTAGCGGCACACTGACGCTTTCAGGCGCGAACACCTACAGCGGAAATACGCTGGTCAGCGCGGGCACCCTGGTTGTGAGCAACAATCTTGCCCTGGCAAACAGCGTATTCGATACCTCCGGTGCGGGTACCTTATCCATGGGTACAGGCATCACTACCCCAACCTTTGGCGGATTGACGGGGTCCACCGCTTTGACTCTGCCGGCCACGGTAACCACCCTGACTCTCAACGTGGGCACGGGCCAGACACTCACGTATTCGGGCGCTCTAGATGGCGGAACCAGCCACGCCATGACCCTGACCAAGTCCGGTTCGGGGTCGCTGACACTTTCGAGTGCGAACCTCTACACAGGCACCACCGTGATTAATGCCGGTACGCTTAAGATCGGCAACGGAACGGCTTTGGGGGCGGGTTCAGCAACCATCGGCGCTACCGGCACGCTGGATTTGAACGGTCAGACGATCGCCAACGCCATTACGACCATCTCTGGCGGCGCTCTTATAACCAACAGTAGTGCGTCAGCCGCAACCGTAAGCACGGCAATCGGTAGCTCAAGCGTCAGCCAGCTTAACAATTTCACGGTCGGTACCGCTGGCGATATTGTTTTGAGCGATGTGTTCGGTGATCAATCCGCCTGCACCCTAACCAAGACAGGAACCGGTACGCTGACCTTGGGCGGGAGTGGTGCTAACCGTGTCAGTGGAAATCCGATGAGGTTGATTATCAACGGCGGAACAGTGGTGTTGGCCAAGACCGGAACTGGGACGGCTGTAGACAGTATTACGATGAATAGCGGGACGACCTTGAAAATGGATCCAACCCATACAACTGCGGGTTGGGCGGGTTGGGCCGGGCAGGCGAATGCCGGGATCATCCTGGCAGGTAGCACATTCGATCTGAATGGAACCAGCGGCAACAATAACCGGATCCAGGCGCTTACCGGAACGAGCGGTATGGTGACCAACAGTAGCGCCACAGCGGCGGCCTTCACGATCTCGGCCCGCGATGCGGTTGTGCAATCGTACGGCGGAAGCATCGTTGGCAACGTGGCGGTGAACCTCCAACAGAGCTTTTCTAGCGGCCGCATCAACTGCTGGTATGGCACGAACACCTACTCGGGCACGACGACGATCAGCGCCGGGCAGTTGCTGGTGACGGCGTCTGGCGCCTCGTCGAACAGCACCTACGTCATCAGCTTGGCGAATGGATTGATCTTCACGAATGACTCAGTGTTCGTCGTCGGCGGCCTGTCCGGCGCGTCGAATTTTGGCCTGACCAATTACTATACCGGCACGGCCATCGAACTGCGTGCCGGCAACAACGGCTCCCCCACGACCTACTCCGGCGCCATGGGTGGCTTGGGATCGCTGACCAAGGTCGGCGCGGGCACGCTAACGTTGTCGTCCGGTTCCAGTACCTTCAGCGGCGGCGTGACGTTGAATGTTGGCACCCTGTCAGTCGGAGCGAATTCGACGCCAACGTCCGGAACGGTGACGAGCGGCCCCCTGGGCACCGGCACGCTGACCCTGAGCGGCGGCACTCTTACTGATGTCAACAGCGGCACTTCTTATACCAACGCGAACAATATCAGCGTAACTGCCAGCACCACGACGGCTTTCGATGCCTACAAGGATCTCTATCTCAATGGCAACCTCACGGGCAGCGGCAACTTGACGCGGGACAATGCCAGCGCAGGTGTGGCTGTCAAGCTGGGTGGCGATAATAGCGGTTATAGTGGCACTTTCACAGTTGGTAATACCACGGTCAACAACTACATCCGTTTCACGAGCACGACCGCCGGGAGCGCTGCTGCCAAGTGGGTCATCAATAACACAACCGCCAATGGCGTTCAGTTTGAGATTCCCAGCTCGGTGATAACCCCCTTCAATTTCTATTTCGGCTCCCTGACTGGATCGGGGAAAATCTCTACGGCAGCTGGTAGTTTTAGCCCGGCGTTGCACACACTCGTCGTGGGTAACCTCGGGTCCAACGATACTTTCAGCGGCCAAATCAGTCAATCCGGTGGAACTATTGCCCTCACCAAGGTCGGGACGGGAACGATGACGCTTTCGGCAGTCAACACCTATTCCGGCCCGACGACTGTCAGCAATGGCACCCTCGCTGTGAACGGCAGTATCGCCAGTGCGACTACGGTGGTTTCGCCCGCGATCCTGGCGGGTACCGGTTCCATCAGCAATTCGGTGACGTTGCTCGCCGGCAGTGCGTCCATCAGTCTTTCCAACAACGTCGCTGAAACCCTGACGATCACCAACGGCCTGACACTCAACAATGGCAATATCATTAACCTCGACCTCGGTTCGACGGCGTCTGACATGATTCATGTTTCCGGCGGTTCGGTCAGCGTGGTGAGCGGGATGGTCACGATCAACATCCACCCGATGTCCGGCTTCGGACCGGGAACCTATACGCTGATCAGTGGCGGGGTATCCTCCACAAACGGCTTCTCCCTGAGCGCCGTGGCGCCACACGGCCAGAGCTACACCCTGGTCAACAGCGGAGCCGACCTGCAACTGGTGGTCTCCTACACGATCCCGCCGACGGCGTTCTGGAAGGGCGTTTCGGACGCCACCTGGAGCAACGGCGCGAACTGGTCCACGAATAAGGATGGTTCGGCGATGCTCAATTTAATCCCTGGTGACTACAGTGCGGTGACGCTGACGGCGGCGGGGGCAGGGCCGTTCCTAGGCACGGTGCTGGGTGCTGACTTCGTCATTGACACCCTGACCTTCGACAACGCCAGTGCGGTCGGAATCGGAGGAGTGAACTCCCTGACCATCAATAACGGCGTGACGGTGAGTAATGGAGCGGCGGCGGTGACGGTCAGTAACGTGACAACCATCGCGTTGGGCAATAGCCAAACCTGGACGCATCACGGCGCGAACGCGCTGACCGTGAATGGCGCCATCAGCGGCGGTGGCAAGGGTCTCACCCTGGCGGGAACCGGAATCACGTTCCTCAACGGGACGAACACCTATTCCGGCGGGACGGTGGTCAGCAATGGCGTTCTGGCGATCAATAACACCAATTCCGCCGGCTCCGGCACTCTGACCCTGTCGGGCGGCACGCTCAGCAACACCGTTGCGATGGGCTACACGAATGCCATCACTGTAACGACAGTCTCTGGACTCGGCGTGGCCAACAACCTGGCCCTGCCTGGCGCAATCAACGGAAGTGGCTCGCTGACCAAGACCGGCGCCGGCACCCTGACGCTTTCCTCAGCATCGAGCACCTACAGCGGCGGGACCACCCTCAATGCGGGCACAGTGCAAGTGTTGAACAATTCTTCCCTGGGTACAGGGGGTGTCACCAATTCCGCGGGGGCCTGCGTTTGGCTGAATGCCAACTCGCTGACCGTTGCGAATAATGTTGTCCTCAACGGCACGACTACCGGTGGCGCGATCGTCAGCGGGAACCTAAATGCTGGCAACGTCAGCACCCTTTCGGGGCAGATCACGCTGAATGCGAATGCGAATGTGTCCAGCTTTTGGAACGACAAGACCTTGACGCTCTCGGGCAAGATTACCGGTCCCGGCGGCTTGACCTTCGATCGTTCCACCTCATTGGGTAATCCGGTTGGTGGCAGGTTCATCGTCAGTAACGGCGCCAACGACTATGCCGGCGCCACCGCCGTCAACGGCGCGTCCGGTGGTGCGCAGTTTGGGTATTCCGGTAATTCAATCCTCATGCTGGGTGTTGACAATGCGCTACCTGCCACGACTACTCTCGGGCTGAACTATGCGGCTCTTCTTCTGAGTGGGCATAATCAGACCCTCTCCGGCCTTACCAATTCAAATACCAGTACGACCCTGCCGTCAACCGCTAATCCTCTAAGTGGGGCATCCGGTGTCTATGCTGATCAGGTGGTTAATGGCAATGTCACGGCTGTCACGCTGACCATCAACAATGCTGCAAATAATTCCTTCAGCGGAGTGCTGGGAGGGCTCGGCGCCAATGAAAATAATTACGCCTTGGTTAAGGGCGGTACGGGCACGCTGACACTATCGGGTACAAATACCTATTCAGGGACGACGACCATCGGCAATGGCGTATTGAATGTCACCGGCAAACTGTATACCAATTCAGTGACGGTGTTGTCCGGTGCGGCGCTGGCCGGAACGGGTTATATCTATGGGCCCGTTACGCTCCAGGCGGGCGCGGCGGCGATCAACCTGACTAATGGCATCGGCGGCATACTGACGCTTACCAACGGGTTGACTCTTGGCAACGGAAACGTCCTGAACTTTGATATTGGCACATCGGTCAACTCCGACAAGATCAATATTACAGGCGGTGTTTATTCAAAGAATACATCCGAGACGGTGATGGTTAACATCAAGAAACTTAGCGGCTATGTGGCAGGAACGAACGACCTCCTCGTGGCAGCCGGTCTCACCACCACGAATGGCTATGTACTAGGCACAACCGCTCCGGGCGGTTTTGTCTGGTGGCTGTCTGCTGATCCATCAGGAAAGCTACAGTTGGTTTCGACTAACAACTGCGCCGTAGCGGCGTTTTGGAGTGGTGCCGCCGACACGAACTGGGACAATCTGTCCAACTGGGCGACCGATATTTCCGGGACACCGGCATCCCAGGCGCCGGGGCCGATCAGTACGGTGACCTTCACAACAACCAATGCGGCTAACTTGAACACCGTTCTGGATGCTGGTCTGGCGATCGATCGTCTTGTTGTCATCTCAAATGGTCTCTCCGCGGCATCCTCCGTGGCAGGGGCTGGCACCCTGACATTGCAGAGCGGCCTGCTGATGTCCAACGGCTCAAGCTCGTTCGCAATCAGCAACCCGGTGACTCTGGGCTCCAGCCAGATCTGGTCCAATACATCGGCCATTGGAACGGTGACGGTGGCGGGCGCGATAGGCGGCAGTGGAGCCGGCTTGCAAGTGGGTGGAACGGGCAAGTTCCAGTTTACAGCTTCCAATACCTATGATGGCGGCACCGTCGTGAGCAATAGCGCAACATTGTTGCTTGGCAACGCCACGGATACCTTGCCGGATGGCACTCCGGTGATGATCGCTGGCGGCACGCTCGATGTCGGTGGCAATAGCGACAACGTCGGGACGGTCACGCTGGGAAGCGGAACAATTACCGGATCGTCGGGAACCCTTGTGGGCTCTGCCTACAGCGTTCAGAGCGGGACGATCTCTGCTACACTCGGCGGGTCTGCCGCCATGACCAAGACCGGGGCGGGCACGGTGTCGATTGCAAGGTCCAATACTTACAGCGGTGGAACGACCGTGAGTGCAGGAACGGTCGTGGTGCAGACCAACAATGCCTTGGGGTCAGGAATTGTCACCCTTAACGGAGGAATGATTTCAGCGCCGGCCCTCTTCACGTTGACCAACGCCATCGTAGCCCAATCCGGCACAGCCAGCACGCTCCAGGAGACCTTCAACACGGCAAACGGCAATGACCTCTATATCAATGGCAATATCACTGGAAGTGGCAACATCACATTGGATTTCACAGGAGGCGCTTGGTTTAACGGGGTCAGGCTGGGTGGTGATAACAGCGGGTTCAGCGGAACTTTCACGATAGGCGGCACCGGCAATGCCCGCCACAAGTTCATGACCGCGACGGCGGGAAGTTCGAATGCCTTCTGGAACTGGACCACCAGCGCGACGGATTGCGGTTCTCTTACGTTCGGTAGCGGGACGATCTATTTCGGCGCGATTGCAGGTGTAGGCAAACTCTGGAACAATGGGGGCGGCTCACCGGTCATGGAGATCGGCGGCCTGAATACGAATAGCACGTGGAGCGGCAATATCGGACAGAATAACGACAACATCAGTGTCCGTAAGGTCGGAACCGGAACACTGACGTTTGCGAGCGGGAACAACTACGTCGGACTTACCGACGTACAAGCCGGCACGCTGGCCTATGGTATCAACAATGCCATTGCGGACTCCTCTCACGTCAAGATTTCAGGCGGCACGTTGGCGATGGGAAGCTACAACGACACAGTGGCAGGCGTCCAACTAGTGTCTGGTGCGATCACAGGGACGGGTGGAACCCTGACAAGCGTCAGTAACTATATTCTTGAGAACGGGACTGTGTCGGCAAACTTGGCCGGTTCGGTGGCGGTGAACAAAACCAACACAGGGACTGTGGCCCTGTCCGGGAATAACACCTACAGTGGCGGCACGACCAATGCGAACGGGACGCTGGCGATCAATGCGGCGGGGGCATTGTCAACCGGTCCCCTCGTGCTGTCCGGCGGGTCTCTCGACAACACCAGCGGCTCGGACGTGACGGTCTCGACGGCGAACTACCAGGTATGGGCAGCGGATGTCGCCTTCACGGGTACTACTAACCTTAACCTGGGGACGGGGACCGTGCAGTTACCCGCCAATCGGAATGTCACGGTGAGTGCCAGTTCGCTGACGGTGGGCGGCGCCATAACCGGTGCCTACGCATTGGTGAAGTCCGGGGCCGGCACGCTGATCCTCTCCAATAGTGCCAGTTCCTACCTGGGTAGTACCACGGTGAGTAATGGCGTCCTCAAACTGGGGGTGGCCAACGCGCTGGGTCCTGTCAGCAACATCCTGACCGTGGTGGCGGGGACGGTCGACCTGAATGGCAACAACATCGGCGTCGGCGCTCTGGGGACCAATGCCACCACGGGTGCAATTCTGAACAATGGCGCGGCCTTGGCGACGTTGACGGTGGGCAATAGCAATGCCACCTTCAGTTCGCTGGTGACTTTGTCCAATGGCGTGTCTCCTTTGGCGGTGGCCAAGGTGGGCACAGGGACATGGACTATCCAGAACGCCAACACTTACGGTGGCGGAACGATGTTGAATGCCGGGACACTGGATGTCTGGAACAGTTCCGCCTTCGGCACGAACACGGTGACCTTGGCCGGTGTTGTCCTGCAGAACAGCAGCGGGTCGACAGTGACTATCGGTAACAATATCGTCGTTCAATCCGGGACGACCAGTCTCCGGGGTGTCGGCGCCAGCAACGGGAATGGCCTTACTTTCACGGGTAATATTTCCGGAGGCGGGTCGCTGGTGATGGATTCGAATGCCTCCTGGTTTCCCTACATTACCCTGTCCGGTGACAATAGCGGTTTCACGGGAACATTTACCGTTAACGGCAATGGTCAAGGTCGCATGAGTTTCGCCAGCACAAACTCGGGGAGCGCCGGTGCGGCGTGGGTGCTGAACAACAATGCGGATGACTGTCCTGTCATGGGCTTTACGGGAACCATCAAGTTTGGTTCGCTTTCCGGAGCCGGCGGGTGGGGCATGAGGAGCAGCGGCCCCGTGACCTTCGAGGTTGGTGCGTTGAACAGCAACACCACATTCAGTGGGACCCTTGGCGGGAAATATGGGATGGCGGCGGCACTCACGAAGGTCGGCTCGGGGACCTTGACTTTATCCGGGGTGAATACCTATCCCGGCGC
>Ga0118677_10006773_pt1 | contig 19236 bp, 16 predicted proteins | sample AliMusrvi5mmetaG_FD_86154 | JGI IMG/M metagenome (GOLD analysis project Ga0118677, IMG submission 86154) | reverse complement strand
GTAACGTATTTTCCCATTTTCCTGTACTGTTCCTAACGTAAAACTTATAGATAAAAGGCTCTCGCTATATGAAGTGCATTGATAGAGCATTTCAACAATAGTGTGTTTCTTAAAATCTTTTGCGCCTGAATGTTTAGATATAAAATCAGATATCCACGCAATGTCAGTGCTTTTCGTGGTCGCTTTAAATTTGCTATTTTTCATATCCAGAAGAATGAGTTCTGATAACGCGCCTTGTTGATTAACCGAGGATGTCATTGGGAATGTCGTGCTTTGGGGCACACCAATAGCTCCACCAAGATTGTCTATCATAAAATCAAAAACATGCTGGCTGCTTAATAAGAGATATAAAATTATAATACCGATAGCGATTAGACCTTTTTTTCCAATTTTACGTTTTGGTGATGCTACCGCTAAATCAGCAAAAAAAGCATCGTCCGTGCGCATATCAAAACCCTTTTGTTGACTTAATACTCTTATAAGTGAAGGTGCCATTGTTTCTCTATGATTCATGGAATAGTAGCTAAATCTATAGCATCTTTCGGCCTCGATACTATTGGGCAGCATGGCACGCAGATTCGAATAGTCGCATAAAGCATTTTTAAAATCGCATAGCTTTATATAGGTTCTGCCTCTATACGTTAATGCCACAGGATTGTTAGGATACATTTGCAGAATATAGGAAAAATTACGGATTGCCTCCTGATAATCATTCATCATATAGTAACACTTACCTATTACGAAAAAAGTCGAGGGATCTTGATCAAATAAATATAGTGCATTGTTTGCATTTTCAATAGCTGCTTGCATATCATATTGAAGCAATGCCTCATATGCTTTGTGCCTATATATTATATAATTTTCAAAATCAGCAGCTGACATTTTATGAAAAAAATAAAAGGACAGTTGATCGTCTTTTTCAACATGGTGATACCACATAAACGCCCTGTCTTTACAGAGTGATAATTCGTTGTCAAGATATGCCCAGACCCTATGGGGCAAGTGAGGATGCGTATTAAAAAAGCTTACTGCCATATTACAGACTTGCATATGTTCGTCAAAGTTTAAGGATGAAAAGAAAGCTTTCCAAGCTCTTAGGTCTATCCTGGCAAAAACATCCTGATAAACAGCAGCAAGCTCCGCATATAGATTTCGTCCGTATGAAATTTGCTCTTGAAAGTGTCGTAAATTTATTTTGTTTGCATCCTTTGAATTCACTTCTGGCTTTTCATAGTCTGCTTCGCTGAACGCAGGTTCCAGATTTGGTTTTAGCCAGTCATCATTTATTGACTCGTCTTCAATCATCGTTTCAAATTTTTGTTCATCTGATAACGCAGCATACTTCGCATTGTTTTCTGCCTGCTTTAAGGCTGCCTGATAGGCATTTCGTAGCCTTATAAACCCCTCTGGATCGTCTTCCGGATGATGGAGCTTTACTTTTTCTGCATATGCTTTTTTAATGAGCGTTTTATCGTTGGTGGGCGATATTCCCAATATATGCCAATAGTTCATTACTCGTACTCCATTTGGTCTATTGAATCAAGAAATTCCTCAAATTTCTTGGCAAATGCTTTTATTTCATTTGGCATTTGTCTGCTCAAAACCGCCTCAAAATCTGCAGTCGCCTGACTAATAATATTGCGTGTGTCTGATAGGGTTTCTTCGTATAGCCTTTCCGCTTTTGCAATAAGGTACCTGTTTTTCGCATTGTCACGAGGATGGATTTTCAATTCCTCAAGTTCTTGCAGGCGTTTTTCAATCTCTGCTTCCGTCATGGTGGAACTGCTGTTATTGATGACCTGGCGCCTTTTTTCACCAGTTAACTGATTGGTCACTTCAACCTCTAAAATGCCATTGATATCATAGGTATAGCGAACATCAATGCTCGCTTCCCCTTTCGGCGCGGGGGGTATGGGTATATTGAGCTCTCCAATTTTCACATTGTTATCAACAAGTCTGCTCTCTCCCTGATAAATTTTTACCGATATACTTTGTTGATTATCACTAATTGTATATAATGTTTCGACTTTACTAAATGGAACGACTGTATTTCGTTCAATAATTGGCAAGAAATGGCCAAATTCATAGCCTCCCCTTCCATCAGACATCGCAATGCTGACGCCCAATGTATAGGGGCAAACATCGGTAAGTACCTTTTCTTTAAGGCTTTCGTTGCGCTCCTTCATAGCAGCATAGATACCTGCGCCAAGGGCAACTACCTCATCTGGATTCAGTGAATAAAGTGGAAACTTCTTAAACATATTGGTGACGAAGCGACGAATGATATACATTTTTGTGGAACCGCCAACAAGTATGATATTATCAAGGTCCTTTGAATATAGTGCTGAATCCTTTAATATTACTTGTATTGGTTTTTTCAGCTTTTCTAAAAGCTCTTCAGAGAGCTGTTTAAATTCATCCGAGGTTATAGTCAGTGTATAATTTTTTTCATTAATTGTATAGCTCATATCTGCTTTTTCAGCATCTGATAGAGCAATTTTGCAGTTTTCAGCCTGTTTATTAATGCCAGCATAGGTCTTTCTGTCTAACGAATTAATATCAATACCGCAGTGCTTTAAAAAGCGGCTCATTAAAACAGCAGTAAAATCCTCACCGCCTAAGAAATTATTTCCCGCAACAGCGCGAACCTCCATAACATTTTCAAAAATCTCCAGAATGGAAACATCAAAGGTTCCTCCGCCTAAATCAAATATTAAGAACTTACTTTCATCCTCGTTTCGATGCAGCCCATATGCAACTGCCGAAGCCGTAGGTTCATTGATAAGGCGTTCGACCTTTAAGCCCGCTAGTTCCCCTGCCTGCTTCGTAGCACGCCTTTGCTCATCATTAAAATAAGCCGGGACACTAATGATCGTCTCTGTAATTTTAGTGCGCAAAAATGCTTCCGCATCTTCCTTTAAGGCCTTCAGTATAAAGGAGGATAATTCTATTGGCGTGAGCGTTATTTTGCCTAGATTATATTTTTTGCCCGTTCCCATATATCTTTTAAAGGTTGCTGCGGTGAGCTGCGGATGCGTAATAAGCCTTTCCTTTGCTGCGCTGCCTGTGATGATTTCACCGTTTTCAAGAACACTTACAACAGATGGTGTAAGATTTTCGCCCAGTGCATTGGGAATGATAACGCTTTTGCCATCGATAAAGCATGCCACCAGACTGTTTGTCGTGCCAAGATCAATTCCAATTATCGGCATAAAATGTTCTCCTATTGCTGTCACAAAATTTATATTTGCCTGTGATTTAGCATTTAATTATTTTACCATCAAACTGCTAAGGATACAATACAAAATTCGATAAAAAATTCTACTCAAATAGCGAAAGCTGCGCCTCGCCATACCCCTGCTTATATCCATTAATAATATCATCCATTTTATAAATAATGCCAAGTTTATCGCACTCGCTTTTAAACAATTCCCACAGCTCTTTGGCTTTGGGCGAGCGGCATTCATAGGCATTTCCATATTGCTTACTATATTTTTCTTTAATGCCTGGAAATAGTGCATCCAATTTATTATAAAACCACTCTCTCTGATTGTCTCTTAACGTCACGCCAAAGGCAGGATAAATAAATCTTGCGCCATTCTCGTGCGCAAGCTTAACAATGCTGCTTATGTTTCCCTCATTGTCCTCTAAAAACGGAAGTACAGGCATGAGTAATATGCCTGCAAAAATGCTATTGTTTGTCATTTCTTTTATAGCTGCAAATCTCTTTGAGGATATTGCTGCATTTGGCTCAAGCTTTTTGCTTAGCACATCATCAGCAGTTGTAATCGTAATTTTTACAAGTACCGGAGAATGAGTGGATATAGCTTTTAGAATATGAATATCTCTCATAATTAAATCACTTTTTGTTGCAATAGCCATGCCAAAGCGGTAGCGGTCAATCAGCTCCAATGCTCCTCGCGTCAGCCTAAATTCCTTTTCAAAGGGATTATAGGGGTCACTCATAGCACCGGTGCCCACCACACCATTTTTGCGTTTAGACTTTAGCTCTTGCTCAATGATGGCAAGCGCATTTTCCTTTGCCCTGACCTCGTCAAAATTTTCTACCCGATAGCAGTCGCTACGGCTGTCACAGTAAATACAGCCATGGCAACAGCCCTTATAAATATTCATATTATAATTAACACCAAACCAGGAATTATCAGCTTTATAGCCAGATAGGATGGTTTTTGCTGGTATAAAATTCATATTAAAACCTTTTCTTTAGAAAAATGATTGAATTAATTTATTATAACATTAATGTGCAGTGTCAGCAAGAGAGCTAACTTAATATTGTAGGGGCGTATGGCTACACGCCCGCAAGCTACAGATGATATTTTATTTGTATCAGGGTAATATGGCGCATATCACTACACGCCGACTAACAACAGCCGCAGCAGAATATTTCACAGCAACAGTCACAACACCCGTCGCCACTATTTGAATAGGTCGTATACGCTCTTTCTTCATATTTTCTGCGGGAAGTAGTACTGTATTCCTTTTTGTATTGCGGAATGGCGTTTTCTATTGCAGTCACCAATATCTCGTCATATGCCATATTTATTTGCTTTAGCTTTTCCTCCGCCAAATCTTTCAGCGGATTATCCTTGTATCGGTCGGGATGATATTTTTTTACTGCCAACAAATAGGCATTGCGTATCTGCTTTTCGTCAGCATTTTCATTTATACCCAATATTTCATATGAATTCATATTCGATTCCCTCCCTTCCCAATACCTTTTTCGTTTTAAATGGCAGACTATATACAATTATATTTTCAATAATAGAATAGTTTTTGCACTCCAGCAATTCGAGTACAAGCCGTGCCTGCTTTAATGCTTTTTGCATTTGCTCTTTTGCAAAAAGCATAGCTGCTTGTCTGCTTTGTCTGGCAATATTCATCTGCATTATGATGGCATTAAATCTATCTTTTTTAATATCTTTTTCAAAATCTTCAACGGCATCAATCCAATATATCCAACACCCTATATAATAGGCAAGTATTTTCGCCACTCTTTGATATGTTTCATCCTTTTGCTGCATCGCAAGCATTGTAAGATTGGCGCACATTTCTCCAAACTTTTCCGCTGCTTCCTGTGGTAAACAGCTTTCATTTTCCAGCTTAAATATTGCTTCTAAACTGCTCTTAATAATTGTATTCGCTAAGGGCTCTGCATTTGCAGCTTTTTTATAAGGCAAATAAAGTGCTGTTTTAGGTAGAGATGCAAGCTTGTTACCATCAGCAATAGAGTCCTTGAGCTTAAAATATGCCAGTATCACATTAACAGCCGCAGAGTATGATATGGAGCTATTATGTTGATATGAGCATTTGTGCAGACATAATATACAGCCTTTGCAATGCGTTGTATTAACCTTTTCGTCCGCTAACAAAGCCAAAAAAACGGTGTCATAAGCAAGCATAATTCTTCCGACAAAAGTGTACTTGCCCATTGCTTTGCAAATGCTGCAATAATACATTTTATATTGCTTATATTCGCTGACTTTTAATTCATCTGCAAATGGTTTCACATATCCTAGCATAAGTCCTCCCGCAAAAATTGTATATCCTTGTAACATATCGTTTTATATATACATATTTATATAAGACAAATATATGTAAAGGAGGCCTAATTATGCAAATGGACGGAATGAGTGTCCCTATGACAGACAAACAATATTACGACGAAGCTGGAAAATTAAAACCAGGCCCCACGCTGCCTTTGGCGCAAGCATATGTACCAATTCAAATGTTTACTACGCCTATGACTCCTGCAGAGAGCCTGAATAAGGGTACTATATGGAGCGATCTGGTAAGACCTTGGGTCAGGGAGGTATAGTGATGAGTAAAGAAGAAATGATGCAGCAAATGCAAGAGCTAGGCTTTTATTTAGTAGAACTGAACCTATTTCTAGATACACACCCAGATAATGTCCGTGCACTGGCAGAATACAATTCCTATGCACTGCAATTGGCAGAATTACGAAGAGTATATTTTGAAACCTATGGTCCAGTATTAAACTTTGGCAATCAGCCTGCAGGAAAGAGCTTTACTTGGATTAATTCGCCATGGCCATGGGAAAAGTAGAGAAGGAGATGAAATAATATGTGGATATATGAAAAGAAATTGCAATACCCTATTAAAATAAGAAAGCCTGATTTAAAAATGGCTTCTGCCATGTTTGCACAATATGGCGGACCGGATAGTGAACTTTCCGCAAGCATACAATACCTGGCACAGCGCTACACAATGCCAACCCCAGAAACAAAGGCATTATTGAACGATATAGGAACCGAGGAGCTTGGTCACTGGGAAATGCTTGGCACTATGATTTATCAATTGACAGAGGGTGCTTCTATAGAAGCAATAAAGGCTGCAGGACTTGGAAACTATTACGCTACCAGAGGTAAAGGCGTTTTTCCTGGCAGCCCCAGCGGCGAGCCTTGGGATGCCGCCTATATACAAGTGCTGGATGACCCAATAGCCAACCTTACAAACGATATGGCTGCAGAGCAAAAAGCACGTGCGGCTTACGAGCGGCTTATGAATATGACAATGGATGATGATTTGCTGCGTCCTCTTAGCTTCTTGCGTGAACGTGAGGTAGTACATTTCCAACGTTTTGGCGAAGCATTGATGAGCGTACAGGATATGATGATGAAAACCTATATGTCTGTTGGCTAAACATTCGATTTGCGGGCGAATACTGTTCGCCCCTACATAAAACTCAAAAGTGTAATTATAAACTAAATAGACGATTTCTCTCTATCTAGTGACACCTACATAGACTTTACCTGCTATCGGCTGATAAACAGAAGTGTTTATTAAGGTTTTCACATCATCCTTACCATCCTCTGACCAAATTTGAAAGGTATTCACAGTAATGCCATCATGAGCTGAATGCGGAACCAAATACTTTTGCCCAGGAGCAAGTGCATATTTATTTTGAGTATCCATTACTTCAACATTTGCAGGTGCGGGTGTATTGGATACTACCTCAGTTGTTATCGTTACCTTTGCATTGTTTGGCAGAGGCTCACCATAAATTTCTACACAAACCTTGGAGTTTTTATAATAGGTGTGAAAGAATATAGGTGATGCACCGTTGTTACGCAGTTTTAGGTCCGCGGTAGGCCAATTAACCGAAGCATCAAGTCCGGCGCCAATATATACAGAAGGCCAAGAATGTGGATTGCGTTCAATAATCCCAATAGTACCATTCTTTCCATTAACAGTAGCACCTGCATATAGGGCTGCGTCATAAAGCGTAGTGGTGGTTTGGCAAATACCGCCGCCATCTGTTACATCATAGACCTGGTTAGCATTAATAAATACTGCTGACTCATAGCCTTTTTCTTCAGTGCGTTCACCTACCAAATTATTAAATGAAAGGGTTTCTCCAGGCATTAAGGATAGTAAATCGAAAACCTTCAAGGATAAAAGTATATTATTTTGGCGTTCTGGCTGACTGTTACCAAGTGGAGTAGTAGCAGTGGAAATCTTTACATAATTCTTTTCCAACTGACTGCGCACAATGGTAGGCGTTACTACCGCAGGTTTTAAGGTATAGGTAAATTTACTGCTGGTTTTTAGCAGGTCGCAAATATCCTTATAGGCGGCATCCACATCTAATTTATAGCCTGTTATTGCATCCGTATAAACAAAATTAGCCTTAGTATCAAAAGTCATTGATACTGTAGCGTTAACCATTTGTATATCAATGACTTTTTTTATTTTTACGAGTTCATTATATATGAAGTCTGGATTTTGAACGAAAGTAGCAGAGACATCAATACCCTCGTCTTTTGCCTTGTTTATTTCTGTCATACGCTCTTCATCTGTGCCAGTACGTCCAATTTCCCATGCATTTTGCACAGCTGCATCTACGTCAATTGCAGAAGAAAAGTCCTGTTTATCTAAGGACCAGCTTTTCCCGTTATATGCAATAGTAACCTCCGGAAGTGCCACTTTTCCCTTGAGTTGCTCAACAAGCAAAGCCTTTGCCTCTGCTTTTGTATCCCCGCCTACGGCAATGCCCTTAACAGTTACACCATCATATATGGTCTGTTGAAAGCATAGCGTCTCAAGATTCTTAGCAGCAACAAGCTTATTTGCAGTTACATTTTCAGCCTGTACATATGTGCCATATTTCACAACGAGCAATAGACTTAATAACAGTACTATACTAATGCAAATTATAAATGCAACTTTGTTATTAAAACGCCCAGCAGGAATCTTTTTTTTAGTTCGAAATTTAAGAAGGTTCATTTTGTCACCTGTTATTCAAAATTCAATAGATAATTGCGCAATGCAAACAATTTAATGATTTGTAGAGGCGTATGGCTATACGCCCGCAAGCCGTAAATGCCTTTTGGCAACGAAGTATGGTGGGCTTTATCACCAGGCGCCTAGCGTTGGGTGCCCATAAAGAATAATGCTACAGTCCCCGGTCCCGAATGTGAGCCAACTACCGGACCTATAAAGCCTATTTCAAAGGTACACTTTGGATATTTTTCTTTTATTAGGCTTATTACATATTCTGCGTCTTCTAGGCAATCGCCATGGCTGATAAATATTTTTTGTCCGTTTATATTTTTGCCCTGTGTATCTAGCCGCTCAAACAAGCCCTGTAATGCACGCTTACGACCTTTTTTCTTTTCTACAGGAACTAGCTTGCCCTCATCATTATTATGCAGTACAGGTTTAATACCTAAAATTGTTCCCACTACAGCGGCAGTACCGGAAACTCTTCCGCCTCTATAAAGATGGTGCAAATCGTCAACTGTAAACCAATGGTTAACAAAAAGCTTTTGTGCCTCAGCCGCTTCCACGATTTCTTCATGGCTTTTTCCTGCATCTCTTAGCTCTGCTAAATTATAGACAAACAAACCCTCACCCATTGAAACACTAAGTGAATCAATAATAGAAATCTTTCGCTCCGGAAACTGCTCCTTTAATTGTGCTGCGGCATTTACAGCGCATGTATATGTACCGCTTAGACCAGAGGATAAGGCAGTATAAATAATATCATTGCCTTCCTGCAAAATAGGAGTAAAAAATTCAATAAACTCCGCTGTATTAATTTGGCTGGTGGATGGCATTGCCCCCTCTCGCATCTTTTGATAAAAAGACTTTAAATCAGCATTTTCAAGAGTTTGAATATAATCAGTTCCATCAATAGTGTATATCATTCCAATTACTTTTATATTATGCTTCTCACAAAAGTCCTTAGAAAGCTCACAACAAATATCGGTAATAATAACGTCCATTCTTACACCTCCAGATTATTAATATATTATAACATTATTCTATGTTAACATACAACTGAAAAATTTAATAAAATTATTAAAACTATATTTAGGATATGGTTAATAAAATTACAGAATACTAGATATGCTTTTAAAGCTTTTAATCGTCGATACATGCCCACAGTTTGACGCAATCTAGTTATTTTGCTATAATCACTTATTATAGAAATTGAAAAGAGGAATATTTTTTGGACAATACCTTAGCTTATGAAATTAATAGACGCCGCACCTTTGCAATCATATCGCATCCGGATGCCGGTAAGACGACGCTGACTGAAAAGCTGTTGCTTTATGGAGGAGCTATACGGCTGGCGGGCTCTGTTAAAGCACGCAGGGCGGATCGCCATGCAGTGAGCGACTGGATGGATATTGAAAAGCAAAGAGGCATATCAGTTACAAGCAGTGTAATGGCTTTTGACTACAGTGGCTTTCGCATAAATATTTTGGATACTCCTGGTCATCAGGACTTTTCAGAGGATACTTATCGCACGCTTGTGGCTGCTGATAGTGCAGTTATGCTCATTGACGCGGCAAAAGGCGTAGAGCAGCAAACAATTAAGCTCTTCCATGTTTGTAGCAAAAGAAACATCCCTATTTTTACATTTGTAAATAAGCTGGACAGAGCGGGAAAACCGCCTTTTGAGCTAATGGAGGAGCTGGAGAGTGTCCTTGGCATACGCTGCTGCCCTATTAATTGGCCTATTGGCACAGATGGCGATTTTAAAGGCGTTTACCATCGTGATAAGGCGCTCGTTGAATTATACAGCGGCGGAAATCACGGAAAAACTAAGGTTGATTCAGTTTCCGGAAAAGTAGATGACCCCGTTTTTAAGGAATTATTAGGTGAATATCACTATAATAAGCTTTGCGAGGATATTGAACTGCTGGATGCTGCGGGAGACCATTTTAATATTGAAAAAGTGCTGGCTGGACAGCTTACGCCTATGTTTTTTGGCAGTGCCATGAACAACTTTGGCGTGGAGTCCTTTTTGGAAAAATTTCTTGAGTTTACTACCCCCCCTTCACCCAGAGAATCCAATATTGGCATTACTCCTACAATTAGTGATAATTTTTCGGGCTTTATTTTTAAGATACAAGCCAATATGAATCCTGCACATCGTGACAGAATTGCCTTTATGCGCATTTGCTCCGGCAAGTTTACAAAGGGTATGAGCGTGCAGCATGTAAATGCAAACAAAGAAATAAAGCTTGCTCAGCCTCAGCAATTTATGGCGCAGGAACGGGAAATGATTGAGGAAGCCTATGCAGGCGATATTATTGGTCTGTTTGACCCGGGTATTTTTAAATTGGGCGATACCCTGTGTACTGGCGAAAGACTAGAATATGCTGGCATTCCCCTTTTTGCGCCTGAGCATTTTTCGAGAATTCGACCCATGGATACCATGAAACGTAAGCAGTTTATAAAGGGCATTCTTCAGCTTTCAGAGGAAGGCGCATTACAGACCTTTCGTGAGCCGGATGTCAGCTCTGAGGAATTAATAATAGGCGTTGTGGGTGTGCTACAGTTTGAAGTGCTGGAGCACCGCTTGCGAAGTGAATATAATGTGGAAATAAAAAGCCAAACCCTGCCTTTTAAATTTGTACGCTGGATAGTCAATAAAGACACCGACCCAAGCTCGCTTAAGCTCTCCAGTTCTGCAAGAATTGCGCTGGATAACAAAGCCAGAGCGGTATTGCTCTTTGAAAACGAATGGTCTATGCGTTGGGCAGTGGATAATAATAAAGGGCTGGAGCTTTCCGATATCGCTGAAAGGTAAATCTAATTGACAATATTTTAACAGTGTACTATTATGTAAATTATAATAACTAAAGGAGCGATTTTTTATGAAAAAAACAGTTGAAGACATTGATGTAACAGGCAAAAAGGTACTTGTCAGAGTTGATTTCAATGTTCCATTAGACGACCAGTTTAATATTACAGATGATACACGCATAACAGCCGCTATGCCTACAATAGATTATTTACTGAAACACAATGCAAAGGTTATCCTTTGCTCACATTTAGGTCGACCAAATGGCGAATTTAATATGAAGTATTCCCTTGCTCCTGTGGCAAAGCGTTTAAGTGAGCTTTATCCAGGCAAAGTGACCTTCGCAGCGGATGTTATAGGCGATAGCGCAAAAGCCGCGGTTGCTGCCATAAAAGAAGGACAAATCGTACTCCTTGAAAACCTTCGCTTTCATAAGGAAGAAGAAAAGAATGACCCTGAATTTGCAAAGAAGCTTGCAAGCTACGCAGATATTTATGTAAATGATGCCTTTGGCACAGCACACAGGGCACATGCATCTACCGCAGGCGTGGCGGCATACCTTCCCGCAGTTGCAGGCTTTTTAATTGGTAAGGAGCTCGCTATAATGGGCAAGGCACTTGATAACCCAGAGCGTCCCTTTGTAGCCATACTTGGCGGGAAAAAGGTGTCCGATAAAATTGGCGTTATAAATAATCTTTTGAATAAAGTTGATACCTTAATAATTGGCGGAGCAATGTCCTTTACCTTTTACAAGGCTATGGGATTAGAGATTGGCAAAAGCCTATTAGAAAAGGACAAGGTTGAACTTGCTACAGAGCTGATGGCAAAGGCAAAAACATTGGGTGTAAACTTCCTCCTTCCGGTAGACACCATTGTAGCTGACGATTTTAGTGCAGATGCTAATACAAAAGTAGTTCCCAGAGACCAAATCCCCGTTGACTGGGAGGGCTTAGATATTGGACCAGAAAGCTGTAAGCTCTTTGCAAATGCTATTAAGGATGCTAAGACAGTTATTTGGAATGGTCCAATGGGCGTTTTCGAAATAGATAAGTTTGCAGGCGGTACAAAGGCTGTGGCTGCTGCCATGGCTGAGTGCAAGGGTATCACAATAATTGGCGGCGGCGATTCCGCAGCAGCTGTAGAAATTTTAGGCTATGCTGATAAAATGACACACATTTCAACAGGCGGTGGTGCTTCCTTGGAATTCCTTGAAGGCTTGGAGCTTCCTGGCGTGGCAGCATTAAACGATAAGTAATATCTCGCCCCCCAGTCACGCAAGTGTGACAGCCCCCTCGACCGAGGGAACCAAATTCAAATTTTAATCGTAGGGGCGGCTGCCTACAGCCGCCCTATTTTTAAGGAGAAAAATAATATGCGTAAACCAATCATAGCCGGCAACTGGAAAATGAACAAAACTCCCTCTCAGGCGGTAGAATTAATCAATGCGTTGAAACCTCTTGTGGCTAATGCAAAATGCGAGATAGTAATTTGCCCTCCATTTATTTGCTTACCTGTTGCTGCAGAAGCTATAAAAGGCAGTAACATTATACTGGGTGCACAAAATATGCACTGGGAAAATTCCGGTGCATTTACCGGAGAAATTTCTGCTGATATGCTTTTAGAGCTTGGTATAAAATATGTTATAATAGGACATAGTGAGCGCAGACAATACTTTGGAGAGACAGACGAAACTGTTTCTAAACGCAGTAAAGCCGCTTTGGCAAAGGGACTTATTCCTATTATTTGCGTGGGTGAATCCCTGGAGCAAAGAGAAATTGGTATTACCTTTCATATAATTGAAACACAAATTAATACTGCCCTGGAGGGTATGACAAGCGAGCAGGTCGCATCCTGCGTCATCGCCTATGAACCTATTTGGGCTATTGGCACAGGCAGAACAGCCACAAGCGAGCAGGCAAATGAAGTAATCGTATTTATTCGTGAAGCTATTGCAAAGCAATTTGATGATGCCTCTGCACAAAAAACCCGCATTCAATACGGTGGCAGCATGAACCCAAAGAACGCCTCTGAATTAATGGCGCAAAGCGATATAGACGGTGGATTAATTGGCGGCGCAAGTTTAAAGCCAGAGGATTTTGCCGCAGTTATTAACTTTTAATTAAAAAGGAGCATATTATGGCTACTAAACCTATTACCGCATTAATTATAATGGATGGCTTTGGCATAAGCCCCATCGTCGAAGGCAATGCAATAATCGCAGAGGGCACGCCCTATATTAATTCTTTACTAAGTGCTTACCCAAACACTATTCTAAATGCAAGCGGCATGGATGTGGGCTTGCCGACAGGGCAAATGGGCAATAGTGAGGTTGGGCATTTAAATATGGGTGCTGGGCGCATCGTGTATCAGGAGCTAACGCGCATTTCAAAATCCATACTGGATAAAGATTTTTTCACAAACCCAGCTTTAATTTCTGCTTGCGAGTTTGCAAAGCAGCATAACAGCAAGCTGCATTTAATGGGCTTACTCTCTGACGGCGGAGTGCACAGTCATATCGAACATCTTTTTGCTTTAATTGAATTAGCAAAAGTTCAAGGCTTAAAGGAAGTATATATTCACTGTTTCCTAGATGGTCGTGATGTACCGCCAAGCAGCGGTAAGGGCTATGTAGAACAGCTGCAAGCTGAAATTGACAGACAAGGCTTTGGTAAAATAGCTACTGTTATGGGCAGATATTGGGCAATGGACAGAGATAAGCGCTGGGAGCGTGTGGAGCAGGCATACAATGCTATGTCCTTAGGCGATGGGGCTTTTTTCGAAGATGCGGCAAAGGGTGTTCAAGCATCTTATGATAAAGAGGAAACTGATGAATTTGTAAAACCCATCGTTATTACCAATGATGGTCAGCCTGTTGCAAAAATTGAAAAAGACGATGCTGTAATATTCTTTAACTTCCGTCCAGACCGTGCGCGAGAAATAACACGTACTTTTATTGAGCCAGATTTTGACGGCTTTGTACGCAAAAACGGATATAATGAGGTTAAATTTATTTCTATCACTCAATATGATATCACTTTTAAAAATATTACCGTAGCCTATGCTCCTCAAACCTTAGATAATACCTTGGGGGAATATTTGAGCAAGAATAGTATTACTCAGCTTAGAATTGCTGAAACAGAAAAATACGCACATGTAACCTTCTTTTTTAATGGCGGTGTAGAGGCGCCAAATGTCGGCGAAGACAGAGCACTTGTGCCCTCTCCAAAGGTTGCCACCTATGACCTATTGCCTCAAATGAGCGCTTATGAGGTAGCAAAAGAAGCCGTAGCGCGTATTGAAAGCGGCAAATATGATGTTATGATTTTAAACTTTGCAAACTGCGATATGGTAGGACACACCGGCGTTTTTGATGCAACCGTAAAGGCTGTAAAGACTGTTGAGGAGTGTGTCAGCAAAGTAGTAGTAGCCGTACTAAAGACTGGTGGCAGAGCCTTAATAACTGCCGACCATGGTAATGCAGAAAAAATGATTGACCTAGAAACTGGCGGTCCTTTTACAGCGCATACCACAAACCCTGTTCCTTTTATATTAGTTGACCCTGCAAAGAAAGCTTGTACCCTGCGTAATGGTGGAAATTTGGCAGATATTGCTCCTACTATACTGGAACTAATAAAATTGCCTCAACCTAATGAGATGACAGGAAAAAGCTTAATAAAAAAGTAATTTGACAATGTAAAAATTAGAGATTCTTCAGTGCAAAGAATCTCTTTTTTTTATATTATTTCTAGCTGGGCATTTAAAGCAATACTTTCTCCTGCTTTTATATCAAACGTTTTACAACTATCTATATATTTTACCTTTATAGTATTATTAAACTTTGAAATTAACTCAGCTTTAACAAGTTGATGATTTTTCCACTCCATCCTTACTTCTACATTTTTTCTTGCCACTAGACCTTTTACGAAGCCCTCACTCCATACATCAGGCAGTGCAGGAAATAAATGAATAGTTTCATCATGGGATTGCAGCAGCATTTCTACAATGCCGGCAGTGATGCCAAAATTGCCGTCAATTTGAAAGGGTGGATGAGCATCAAACATATTCATATAAATCCCGCCGCCACCGTTATAATTAATCTCCTCTGCATCAATCAAATTCAGCAGCTTATCCACCAGCATAAGCGCATGATTTCCGTCCTGTAGTCTCGCCCAACAATTTACCTTCCACGCCAAACTCCAGCCTGTACTTTTATCCCCTCTTAATATGAGTGATTTTTTGCACGCCTCCGCCAATGCAGGCGTTTTATCCATCGTTATTTCATTTGCAGGATAAAGTCCATATAAATGTGAGATATGGCGATGATTAATTTCGCTCTCCATGTACTCTTTATCCCATTCAAGCAACTGCCCTTTTTCGCCTATTTGATATGGATATAGTTTAGGAATAAGTCGTTCTAATTCCTGTTGGAATTCAATATCCTCCCCTATAATATCAGCTGACTTTATGCAGCTTTTAAATAAGTCCTTTATAATAGACATAGTCATAGTGGTGGTGGCAGATATGGGGCAAGTAGTGCCATCAATATTATAGGAATTTTCAGGTGAAGTGGATGGACATGCCAAAAGAAAGCCGTCGGCATTTTCTATCAATATATCAATGCAGAAAAGTGCCGCCTGCTTCATTAACGGGTATGCTTCATTTTTCAAAAATTCTTTATCCATTGTGAATTCATAATGCTCAAAGAGATGGCGGCAAAGCCAGGCAGCCGACATATTCCAAAATGCAAAATGTGCACTGTGATAATCAAACCCCTTTGATGCTTGCCCTACAGGGGTAGAAAGCCGCCATAAATCTATATTGTGATGCGCTGTAAAGCCGCGAGTATTATAATGTATCTTTGCCGTTTTACTGCCTGTAAGGCTAAGCTCCTTTATCATCTCTAACAGCGGTGCATGAAACTCCTGCAAATTACACATCAGTACGGGCCAATAATTCATTTGAGTATTGATATTTACTGTATAATTTGAGCTCCAAGGCGCACGCAGCTCACTATTCCAAATTCCCTGTAGATTGGTGGGCTGGGTACCCTTTCTTGATGAAGAGATTATTAAATAACGTCCAAAGTTAAATAGTAATGTATATAAAGCCAAGTCGTTTTTATCGCTTGAAAATGCTCTTAATCTTTGGTCTGTCGGAATATTATTCTTTTCAATTGTTCCCAGAGATAATGCAGCACGCTCAAAATATTTCCTATAATCGTCAATATGTACTTTTAAAATATTATTATAATTACTAGCGTCAATTGCATTGCTTGCCTTCAAACAGGCATTTTTATATTCTTTTCCCTCTAGAAATGGGAGCTTATCAAAGCCATTAAAACTCGTTTTTACTGTAAAAACGATGGTAACACTATCTGCAAAGCTTATAGATAAAGAATTCTTATCTTTACTTATACTTCCACCTTCAAGTATGACTTTCGCGATACCACGAAAGCCAATTCCCCGCTCTTCCTCTTTTTCACTATAAACAATAGGATTATCACTTTGAATATAGACAGGTTCAAGGCGCGTTGGGCATTCGCCATCTAAAATAATGCTATTTTCTTGTGTAGTTATTTGATATTTTAGCTGACTTTTAATAGATATTTTAAAGCTAATAGAGTTTCCCTCTGATGCAGAAATCTTCATTATAAAAGCATCTGCAATACTGCTTACAAACATTTCGCGGTTATAAGTAATTCCATTACATTCATATTGCACAGTAGAAAGTGCAGTCTCTAAATCTAATGTGCGTTTATAATTGCTATAGGCTTGCTGATTGAAAAAATCTATTTCAATATCCCCTAAAGCCAGATAAGACTGACTCCAAGGTCCAAGCATATGCTGCTCAATGATCTCTTGCGCTTTTAGGTTTTCACCATTCAAAGAGAGCTGCTGCACTTCTTTAAAATACTTTGCTGCATCATAATTATTGGTGTCTTTAGGATATCCAGACCAAAGCGTATCCTCATTTAAGCATATTTTTTCATTAACAGGGTTGCCATAGACCATGGCACCTATTCTGCCATTTCCTAACGATAGCGCTTCAGTCCATTTCTTGGCAGGCCGCTCGTACCAAAGTTCCATTTCTTGGGTCTGATAATTCATAAAATATGCTCCATTCAATTATTAAGTTATATTGCCTAATCATTTTACCAATAATTTAATATGAATGCAATACATTATTTAAGAAACATCTGACCGTTTTTGTGAGTAAATTTTAATTATTTACCATATCCAAAAAATATCTATGTACAGATAAATCATTTGTCAATTCAGGATGAAAAGAGGTAACGAGCATATTTCCCTGACGTGCTGCCACTATGTGTTCTTCGACTTTACAAAGTATTTGCACATTTCCTTTCACCTCTTCTATCCAAGGTGCGCGAATAAAAACCAGCTCAATCGGCTCATTGCTTATTGCTGGCATTATTTTTTTAACACTAAAGCTATCAGTCTGCCTGCCAAAGGCATTTCGCCTCACCTTTATATCCATTAGTGCCAAATGCGGCTCTTCATTCACGACTTCCTTTGCAAGCAAAATCAACCCGGCACAGGTTCCCCATACTGGGAGCCCTTTCTCTATTCTGCTCTTTAATACATTAAACAAATTGAACGCTTTTAGCAATTTGCCAATGGTAGTGCTTTCACCGCCAGGCAGAATAATGCCATCAATTTTTTCTATATCTGCTTTAGATTTTACTTGCAAAACTTCCACATCATTAAATGCTTTTAACATATTTATGTGTTCAATAACAGAGCCTTGCAATGCCAAAACACCTATTGTTTTCAAGCTTACCAGCCCCTTACCGCAAGCAAGCTCTCTTGTGGAATATCTTTTATTTCCAGTCCGTCCATTGCTTCCCCTATATCCTCGCTAATCTCTGCCAGAATTTTAGGGTCATTATAATATGCCACCGCTTTCACAATGGCTCTAGCTCTTTTCTCCGGATCTGATGATTTAAATATTCCAGAGCCTACAAATACACCTTCGCTGCCTAGCTGCATCATCAGTGCCGCATCCGCAGGGGTAGCAATGCCTCCAGCAGCAAAGTTTACAACGGGCAATTTGCCCTTTTCCGCTGTCAATAATACCAGCTCATAAGGTGCACCTATTCCCTTTGAATAGCTCATCAGCTCTTCCTTGGGCATATTGGAAACAAGGCGAATCTCACTCATAATCGCACGCATATGCCTTACCGCCTCTACGACATTGCCTGTGCCAGCCTCGCCCTTGGTTCGAATCATAGACGCCCCTTCACCTATTCTGCGCAAGGCTTCGCCTAAATTTCTGGCGCCGCATACAAACGGCACCTTAAAGTTTTGCTTATCAATATGATATAATTCGTCAGCAGGCGTTAAAACCTCACTTTCATCTATATAATCTATTTCTAATGCCTCTAGTATTTGCGCTTCTGCAATATGCCCTATACGCACCTTTGCCATCACCGGAATGGTAACCGCCTTTTGAATTTCCCTTATCATCTTAGGGTCACTCATACGTGCTACGCCGCCCTGCTTACGAATATCGGAAGGCACTCGCTCTAATGCCATTACCGCTACTGCACCAGCTTCCTGCGCCAGTATTGCTTCTTTAGGATTAGTTACGTCCATTATAACGCCGCCCTTTAGCATTTGAGCCAGATTCTTGTTTAATTCTTTTTGTTGCACATTCATTTTGTTTTTCTCCTTAAATTTTTCTTGACAATAAAATCATAACTGTATAATATTATAGCTATAAACTGGTATCCTCGTAATAGCCAGATTTAAAATATTTTATAACGTCAGTTACGGAGTGTACCTATGTACAATTTAACATTTGTTATCAATGAGAATAGTAAAACGCCCTTATATAAGCAGCTATACGATTTTATTAAAAATGAAATAAAAACAGGTGGCTTAAATACAAATGAAAAGCTACCCTCCAAACGCAAGCTTGCTTTGCACTTAAAAATTAGTTTAAGCACTGTGGAAACCGCTTATGAGCAGCTAGTAGCAGAAGGTTACATAGAGCCCAAACCAAAGAGCGGCTTCTATGTGTGCAGGCTTGAAACCCTAAAAGAAACAAACAATAAAGTTTTAAGCACTAATTTCAATACAGGAAAAACCATAATAAATCAAGAATATAAATTTGATTTCAAAACCAATACCGTAGATATG
>Ga0118677_10006772_pt1 | contig 19238 bp, 5 predicted proteins | sample AliMusrvi5mmetaG_FD_86154 | JGI IMG/M metagenome (GOLD analysis project Ga0118677, IMG submission 86154) | reverse complement strand
ACAATAAAGACTATACTTAATTGTGGAATATATCTCAGTTTGATCCTTATCTTTGCAATCCAGTTTATTTCGTTATTCACGCCTCAGGAAGCTCAGGCACAGGGAAATTTATTGATTTCTCCGCGACGTGTTGTTTTTGAAGGGAACAAGCGTTCGCAGGAGCTTAATCTGGCAAATATCGGAAAGGATTCAGCGAAATATAATGTTTCGATCGTGCAATACCGTATGAAGGAAGATGGTAATTTCGAAGAGATTACAATACCTGACGAGGGGCAGTATTTTGCCGATAAATTTGTCCGTTTCTTTCCCAGAACCGTCACCTTGGCCCCTAATGAAGCACAGGTGGTAAAGATGCAGCTGATTAGGACAGATCAACTAAAAACTGGGGAATACCGTTCCCATATCTATTTCAGGGCAGTTCCCAAGCAGGAAGCGTTAGGGTTAGAGCATAAATCAAAAGATTCAACTGCAATCGGGGTAAAACTGGTTCCAATTTTTGGGATAACCATTCCGGTAATTATCCGCGTTGGGGAATCAATAATGAAGGCTACTCTTTCAGATCTTAAACTTGACATGATCAATGATACGATTCCAAGACTTCGACTTACTTTTAACCGTTCCGGCAATATTTCGGTTTATGGTAATTTAGTGGTGGAACACATTACCAATCAAGGAGTTGTCACACAGGTTGGAATCATAAAGGGAGTCGCGGTGTATACACCAAATCCAATACGGAATTTGCAGATAAATCTGGACCACAAAGCCAAAGTAGATTATCACAGCGGAACATTAAGAATTACTTATTTGGCACAATCGGATACCAAACCAGAAAAATATACCGAAGCGGAACTGAAGCTGCAGTAATCACCACCCGATTTGTTTGCCTTACGCCCGCTTTTAGTACCTTTAAATTAAATGATTAACCGACTAATAACGGGTTACAAGTTTTTTTTTCTGACCATAATATTCTTATTGGCCGGGATACAAGGGTATGGAGCTAACCGTTATTCAGTCGCGACGGGTAACTGGAATGCAGCAAGCACCTGGTCTGCCACTTCCGGCGGAGCTGCAGGAGCCACTGCTCCGGTTGCAGCAGATAATGCATTTGTTGAAGGTGGCTGGACCGTAACTGTTAATGCCAATGCTGCCTGCACAAATGTCAGCATTGCCTCCGGTTCGACGCTTAGTATTGGCGGAATTAATTTCACTGTATCCGGTCTGACCACAGTAAACGGAGCGATAACATTTACCAATACCGCAGGTACCAAGACCATGGGTAATGTAACTCTTGCCGGCGGTACCTGGACAAGCAATGCCGGAGAGACCTATGGTATTACTAACTTGACGCTATCCGGTTCAACGATTAACGGTTCTGCAACCGGGATACTCAATGTCGGATCAAATCTGTCAGTGACCTCGGGCACAACAAATACCCTCAATGCCACCACCATAACTGTTACCGGAACTTCAACAATAGACGGGAACCTCACTTTTGCCAGTACATCCGGAACAAAAATATTTACCGGTCTCACGACAGTAACTGTCAATGGTACATGGAACAATACCATAAATGAGGCCATCACCTTTCGGGGTGGGTTAACGAATAACGGAGTCTTTACCGCAGGAACCTCCACTTACACCTTCGACACGAACAATCAATCTATTATAGGGACATTGTCGATCCCAAGTATTACAATCACCGGAGTTACACTTACCAACAATGGTTCCCTGACTATCGGAACGGCACTCGCCGGAAATGGAGGTTTGACCCAGGGATCGGCCACTTCAGTGCTCAACATCGGAGGAACATCCGGGATACCAACATTAAATGCAACGGTTAGTGGCAATCTGGTAAATTTTTCAGGGGCAACACAGACTGTCAATCCAACTACCTACAGCAACCTGACTCTGTCAGGCTCAGGGACGAAAACGACTACTGGCGTAACGGTAAACGGAGTACTCTCGATGGAGGGAACCGCCACACTTTCGGCCGTGCCAACCTACGGTACCGCAGCAACCCTTCAATACAATACAACCACTTCACGAACAGCCGGAGCAGAATGGATTAGCCCCTTCACCCCAACAGGAGGGATAATTGTCACGAGTACAGGGACGATCACGATGAATTCTGCTGAGATTCTGAGCGCTTCAGTTCCGTTAACGATTAACAGCGGTGCAACTCTGGCAACTGCAAATTTTCAATTAACCCTGGGTGGAAACTTTAATAATAGCGGACCGTTTTCAGCAGGAAGCTCCAACATCGTTATCACAGGGTCTGCAGCCACCCAAAGTATCGGTGGTTTTACAACAACGGGAACTGTTTCGGTGACCAAAACATCAGGTACTGCTACATTTGCAGGTACGGTAAATGGGGGAGCATTAGCTGTTGGTGCAGGTGCAACACCGCTTAATCTTGGTACAGGTCTGACCCATACCTTTGGGACCCTATCACTTGGCGGAAACGGACAACCCTCAGGAAGCTGGGGAGGGACCGGATCAACAGCAACTTTTATCAATCCGACTTACTTTGCTGCATCAACCGGCATCGCGAATATTTCCACATCCAGTTGTACCGCAGGATATTGGATAGGGGCAACCAATACAGACTGGAATACCGCTTCGAACTGGTGCAGCGGAACAGTCCCAACAGCCTCAACCAATGTCGTAATTCCTGCTGGCGGCAATCAACCTGTAATCGGTGCTGCTGCACTATGTAACAGCCTCACAATTAATTCCGGCGCTACTCTTGCCATTACCGGTTCAAATACCTTAACGGTAAGTGGCAACTGGACGAATAATGGGACTTTCACCGCCAGTACAGGCACGGTAATTTTTAACGGGGCTGCACAGACAGTAGGGACAGGCCCCTATAACAACCTGACCTTGTCAGGCAGCGGAGTCAAGACCATTACAGGAGTTACGGTTAATGGGATTCTGTCGATGGAAGGGACAGCATCTGCTTCAGCCGCTCCAACCTATGGTACAAATGCGACTTTGCAATATAATAAAACCGGAACCTTTACGGCAGGTCCCGAATGGATCGCCAATTTTTCGGCGACCGGAGGTATTCTCATTGCGAATACCGGAACGATTACCTTAAATTCTGCTGAAGTGCTTAATGCTCCGATGACCATTAATAGTGGTGCATCGTTCTCCATGTCAACTTTTCTACTGACATTAAACAGTAATCTGATCAACAATGGCGGAACAGTAAGTGGAACTACCGGTGGAGTTACCATTGCCGGCACAGCGACCCAAAGCATTGGCTCCTTCACAACTACCGGAACAGTTTCGATGACCAAAACGGCGGGTACTGCAACATTGACAGGCAACATAAATGGGGGGTCTCTAACCATCAATGGTTCAGGTGGCACACTTACCTTAGACAATGGAACTGCACTGACTCATTCCTTCACCGGCGCATGGACCCAAACCGCAGGTACGGTAAATTGCGATTTGAGTACGTTAACAGTCAGCACGATAACCAATACCGGGGGAACGTTTAACAGTAACACAGGTACAGTTGTATTTACAGGTACTGCGACTGTTCCAAATCTGAATTATTACAATCTTACCTTTACAGGAGCTACCACAAAAACTATTGGAGCAGGTGTAACTATTTCAGTTGCGAATAATTGGAATGTCAGTAGCCCTGCGACACTGACCACAACTGCCGGGGCAACGGTAACAGGAAGCATTTTAGGGACTGGTGCCATTTCGATGGGATCAGGAACAATAACCCTTGGCGGTGATTTTACGAACACCGGAACCTTCACTTGCGGAACAGGTACGGTAAACTATAGTGGAGTTACCCAGCAGGTGATGGGAAATACCTATTATAACTTAACCCTCTCAAACAGCGGCGTTAAAACAACGGCAAGCGCGACAGTCACAGTAAACAATAATTTAACAATTGCAGGATCTGCAACTTTTAACCTTACCTATGGAGTTTCTGGAAATGCAACCGGTACCTTTTCGATGGCGGCAGGTACAAATTTGATCATCGGTACTTCGGGAAGCGGAAACATGTTGTTCCCTACCAATTTCACATCAGCCAATATTAGCTTAAATTCATCCAGTACCGTTACTTACAACTCCGACACATCTGTTCAGACGGTTTCAAACACACCTGCTTACGGAAACCTTGTCATATCCAATTTAAATTCCAAATCAATTTTGTTAACCGCCACACCTGCTGTTATCAATGGCTATCTTCAGGTAAATACAGGGAATACCTTTGCATTAGGGGCGGGCACTTCAGGTTATGCATTAAATATTATTGGTAATGCAATTATAAACGGGACGCTCGATTTTGGAGGTGGCGGTATTTCCAAAATACTCAATCTTACCGGCAATTTAAGTGGTTCTGGTTCTATTACCCAGACTACCAACATCGGGCATACTATAAATTTGGGTGGAGCCAATAATTCCATTGGATCATTTGTCACCTTTGTTGGTTCAGGAAGTACCGTTAATTACAACGGATCGGGGAGCCAGCAAATCTTTGCATCTCCCAATTACATCAATCTTACCGTATCAGGGGGCGGGGCCAAAACCTTGCAGGGAGCCACTTCTGTGGGTAACATTCTCACACTTACTTCAGGGATTTTAACCACGACTTCAACAAATTTGCTCTCGGTAACCAATACTGCCACAACTGCGATTGCAGGTGGTTCTGCCACCTCCTTTATTAACGGGCCTGTCAACTGGACATTACCTGCAACCCTTGTATCCGGTTCAACATATACTTTCCCTGTCGGAATTGGTTCAACCTATCTCCCTTTTGCACTGGTCAATCCAACAACCTCCGGCACTGCTACTGCCCAGGTATCAGCATTTACAGCAAATCCAGGAGGTACATTTGATGCAACTTTAGTCTCCATAAGTAATACTGAATATTGGACATTGACAACTTCAGGCAGTTTTACCAATAGTTCGGTTTCATTAACACGACCAACTGCAATTGCACCTTTGGATGCTATTGGAGGAAGTCTTTCATTAACCGGTCCGTATACCTCCTTAGCAGGAACAGCTGGAACAAACGGTGTTTCAGCTTCCAATGTCATAGGAACCAACAGATTTTTTGTATTGGCAGGCAGAAACCAAACGGTAACAACAGGTACCATATCGGGCTCTCCATTTTGTGCCGGGGCTATAGTATCTGTACCATATAGTATCACCGGAACCTATACGTCAGGAAATATCTTCACAGCTCAATTATCGAATGCAAGTGGTGGTTTCACTTCGCCAGTCGCCATTGGAACGCTTGCCCAAACGACAGCAGGGACAATTTCCGGAACCATTCCCGCAGGAACTGCATCAGGAACAGCTTACCGTATCCGTGTCGTGAGCACCACTCCGGTGGTTACAGGAACAGATAACGGAACTAACTTAACGGTAAGTCCCGGTACTACAATCAGCAGTCAGTCAACATCCGCACAAACACAATGCATTAACGGCTCTTTTACAGCAATTTCAGTCACAGCAAACGGCACCGGAACCCTCACTTATCAATGGTACAGCAATACTACTGCAAGTACCACCGGAGGAACTTCCCTGGGTTCTGCCAATGGCGCCCAGACCAGCAGTTATACACCGCAGGCCACATCTGCCGGAACGCTTTATTACTATTGTGTAGTTACCGGAACCTGCGGAGCAGTTACCAGTACAGTATTGGGGGCTTTTTTGGTTACATCATCGGTAGGGGGGACGATTAGCGGGGCAGTAACGGAGATTTGCCAGGGAGGTTCAACAGGCACTATGACCTTAAGCGGATATTCAGGAACAATTTTAGAATGGGACCGTCAGCTCAATTCAGGCGGATGGAGCAATGCAGGAAATTACGCAGTTGCAACTTATTCAGAAGTACCTTATTCAGGTGGAACATGGCAATACCGGGCTGTCGTTCAAAACGGATCATGTCCACTGGCCTATTCTTCTGTGGTAACAGTATTAATAGATCCGACAACTACGGTTGGCTATCTTGGAGGAGGACCCACCCCCATTTGCCAGGGAGCCATGACAGGAGTGATGACCTTAGCTTCCAATACCGGAGCCATCATCCGTTGGGAGAAAAGGGTTAATTCAGGGTCCTGGACAAATATTTCAAATACCTCAAATACTTACTCTGAAATTCCTTCTTCGGCAGGGACCTGGGATTACCAGGTATTGGTGCAAAGTGGTATTTGTTCGTCACTCTATTCCAATATTAATACCATTGTAGTTACACCCACATTATCCATAACTTTAGGACCGAATCCAACTATTTGCAAGAATACAACAGTGGCGCAATTAAGTTATACTGCAACCACCGGCAGCCCCACAAACTTTACCATTAATTTCGATGCTGCAGCACTTAGTGCGGGTATGGCAAATCAAACTGGCTGGCAATTAAACGCTAATTCAATCACTATCAATGTCCCCTACAGTATTGCCACAGGTGTCTACAATGGCATATTGAGTGTTATAACCAACAACCCGATTTGTTCCAGCGTTGGTTATCCGATAACTGTAACCGTGCAGGATAATACCCAAACTGTCGCAATAACAGGAAGTACTGCTCCCTGCCAGGGTACTTCACAGACCTATAGTGCAACCAATATTAGCGGCGCTACCTATACCTGGATTTTCCCCTCCGGATGGGTTCAGACAGGTGGAGGTACCTCAGGTATAGTGACTGTAACGGTAGGTTCAGGTTCCGGGAATATCCAGGTAACCCCTTCATTTACATGTGGAAATGGTACAACACAAACCTTAGCTGTTGCACCAGTACTAATACCAACAGCTTCAATTTCATACGCAGGGGCACCATTCTGCAAATCCATTTCAGCCTCTCAGAATGTGACATTAACCGGAACAAGTGGTGGAACCTATACCGCTTCGCCAACCGGACTTACCATAAATCCTTCTTCAGGAGCTATAACCCCGAGTTCAAGTACGGCCGGAACGTATACGGTAACTTATTCAATAACCTCATCGGGAGGTTGCGGGGCGGTAACTGCGACAACTTCTGTAACTATCACCAATACACCTGTAGCCACATTTAGTTATGCTGGCTCACCCTACTGTTCTAATGCTACAAATCCGTCACCCACTTTTAGCGGTGGCGCGGTTGCAGGAACATTTTCCTCTGCACCAGGATTAGTATTTGTTAGTACTTCAACGGGGCAGGTCAACCTGGCATCCAGCACACCGGCCACTTATACGGTAACCAATACCATCGCTGCAGCCGGAGGTTGTAGTGCTAATACTGCAACAAGTTCCATTACAGTTAACCCGAATCTGCCGGCCAGTGTGTCAATTGCAGCTGCAGCAAATCCGGTTTGTTCAGGTACTTCAGTAACCTTTACAGCAACACCAACCAATGGAGGTACCACACCGTCTTACCAATGGAAGGTGAACGGAATAAATGCAGGGACAAACAGTTCAACCTATTCATATACTCCCATAAATAACGATGCCATTACCTGCGTGTTAACATCAAATGCCACCTGTGCTACAGGTAGCCCGGCCACTTCCAACACCGTTACAATGACGGTTAACCCGAATCTGCCGGTAAGTGTATCTATTACTGCATCTGCAAATCCGGTTTGTCCGTCAACCTCTGTTACCTTCACAGCAACTCCAACCAATGGAGGAACGTCACCAACTTATCAATGGAAAGTGAACGGGACAATCGTTGGAGCCAACAGTGCAACCTATTCTTATACACCAGCGAACAGTGATGCTGTCACCTGCGTCCTGACCTCAAATGCCACCTGTGCAACAGGTAGTCCTGCCACCTCCAACACAGTGACTATGACCGTTAACCCAAATCTTCCGGTAAGCATTTCAATTGCCGCTTCTGCAAACCCGGTTTGTCCGTCCACTTTGGTAACATTCACTGCCACACCGACAAATGGAGGTTCCTCACCGACCTATCAATGGAAGGTGAACGGGACAAATGCCGGAACGAACAGTGCAACCTACACATACACTCCGGCAAACAATAATACCATTACCTGCGTTTTAACTTCTAATGCAACTTGTGCAACAGGCAGTCCGGCCACGTCAAATACAGTGACCATGACGGTTAATCCGAATCTGCCAGTAAGCATTTTAATCGCTGCATCGGCAAATCCAGTTTGTTCAGGCACTTCACTTACGTTCTCAGCAACTCCAACCAATGGAGGGACCACTCCATCCTATCAATGGAAGGTAAATGGCAATAATGTTGGGATAAACAGTGGAACCTACTCGTATGTGCCCGTGAATAGCGATGCTGTTACATGCGTTTTAACCTCCAGTGCCACCTGTGCCACTGGTAACCCGGCCACCTCAAATGCAGTGATCGTGACGGTTAATCCAAATCCTACGGTAAATGCAGGATCCGCAATGGCAGCTATTTGTCAGGGGGGAACCTCAGCTGCTCTGGGTGGTTCATTCGGAGGCGGAGCTACTGCTGCCTTTTGGTCGGCATCAAGCGGTACATTTTCGAACAATACGGGAAGCACACCCGGGACATCTGCATTTACTGCTGCGGCAAATTCAGTTTCACCAATTACACTGACTTTAACGACCAGCGGCGGATACTGCGGTACAGTGATTGCGACCAAACAGATTGTTGTAAATTCTAATCCTACTGTGAGTGTCGGAGGAGCACTAACTGCTATCTGCCAGGGAGGAACCACCACACCTTTGGGCGGCTCATTCGGGGGCGGAGCCACGGCTGCGGTTTGGTCAGACGGAGCTGCAGGTGGTACATTTACCAACAATTCAGGCAATACACCTTCTACGACCACTTATACCGCCTCATTATCCTCTTCAACTCCTGTCACATTGACCCTCACTACCAGCGGAGGTTCATGCGGCACAACATTTGCAAGCAAGCAACTGACCGTTAATCCAAATCCAACCGTGAATGCCGGAGGAACACTAGCTGCAATCTGCCAGGGAGGAACCACTACACCTTTGGGCGGTTCATTCGGTGGCGGAGCCACGGCTGCGGTTTGGTCAGACGGAGCTGCAGGTGGTACATTTACCAACAATTCAGGCAGTACACCTTCTACGACCACTTATACCGCCTCATTATCCTCTTCGACTCCTGTTACATTGACCCTCACTACCAGCGGAGGTTCATGCGGCACAGCATTTGCCAGCAAGCAATTGACCGTTAATCCAAATCCAACAGTGAATGCCGGAGGAGCAAAAGCTGCCATCTGCCAGGGGGGAACCACCACTGCTTTAGGTGGTTCATTCGGTGGCGGAGCCACGGCTGCGGTTTGGTCCGACGGCGGAGCAGGAGGCACATTTGCCAACAATTCCGGCAATACTCCTTCCACCACCACTTATACCGCCTCATTATCCTCTTCAACTCCTGTCACATTGACCCTCACTACCAGTGGAGGTTCATGCGGCAATACATTTGCCAGTACGCTATTAACAGTCAATCCAAATCCAACAGTGAATGTTGGTCCGGTAAATGCTCCCATTTGTCAGGGGGGAACAACTGCCGGTTTAGGAGGTGCATTTGGTGGTGGAGCAACAGCTGCTGTTTGGTCTGACGGAGGGGCTGGAGGCACGTTTACCAAAAATTCCGGCAGTACTCCATCTACAACTACCTACACTGCCTCATCGTCCTCTTCCAGTACCGTCACCTTGACCCTTACCACCAGCGGAGGTTCATGCGGGATTTCATCTGCCAGTAAGCAGTTGACAGTCAATCCAAATCCAACAGTGAATGTTGGTCCTGCCATTGTGTCAATTTGCCAGGGGGGAACAACAACAGCCTTAGGTGGTTCATTTGGTGGTGGAGCCACTGCTGCTGTGTGGTCTGATGGTGGAGCTGGAGGCACATTCGCCAACAATGCAGGAAATACACCGGGTACAACAACCTATACTGCGTCGGCTACATTTACAAATCCGGTCACCCTGACCATAACCACCAGCGGAGGTTCGTGCGGAATTGCATCAGCCAATAAACAACTAACGGTGATCCCAACAGTTACCATCAATCCATTCTCCCCTGCCACTTCTACGCGTTGTCAGGGAGCTGGGACAGTCACAAATACTACAACAGCGATTAATTCAACCGGCTTATCCTATAGTCTCGATGCCGCAAGTTTATCCGGTGGTAATTCAATAGATGCATCTACAGGTGCAGTTACCTATTCTGCGGCGTGGAGCGGGACAACCACAATCACAGCCAGTGCTGCGGGATGTAACGGACCGGCGACCGCCTCCTTTGTTGAGACTATAACCCCAACCGTAGGAACGCCTGTTTTTGCCATGGGTGCGACCTCATCCCGGTGCAGGGGCTCCAATTCAGTGACCTATACGGCAACTGCAACCAATAACACCGGAATCACCTATACCCTCGATTCAGGCTCCATAACGGGTGGAAACACCATTGATTCAGGGACAGGAACGGTAACCTATATCTTCGAATGGAGAGGAACAAGTATCATTACGGCTACTGCAACCGGCTGTAATGGTCCATTTACGGCAATACATACCGTCACAACTATTGGTGACCTTGTATGGACCGGGGCAATAAGCACAGACTGGAACACTGCAGGGAATTGGTCCTGCCCTTTTCTGCCCGATCTGACTACCAATGTACTGATACCTAATGTGATCAATCAGCCAATACTGAGCTCCGGGGTAAATGGAATGGCCAACAACATTGTGATCAACAGCGGATCATCCTTAACCATTACCGGCAATACGATACAGATCGCGGGTGCAATCACCAACAGCGGAACATTTACAGCTTCGTCCGGAACCATACAGATGGCAGGATCTGCAGCGCAGACGATTGGTACATCCACTTTTGCAGGTAACACCATCCTGAATCTGACAATCTCAAATTCAGCAGGAGTAACACTGGGTGGCCCGTTGAACGTGACCGGAGTAGTGAAGGCAGCTACCGGAGATTTATCCTCGGCAGGCAACCTTGTGCTGATCTCAACAGCCTCGCAAACAGCGCTTATAGACGGATCAGGGGCAAACAATGTAACAGGAAATGTGACCATGCAACGCTATCTCCCTTCTGCATATGGATATAAATATGTGAGTTCTCCGTTCCAATCGGCTACAGTTGGCGGATTTAGCAGCTACCTTAACCTCTCCGCAACTTTCCCCTCTTTTTATAAATACAATGAGAATAACAGCCGCGACTCTCTGGGTGTAACTGCCTATCAGTCAGGATGGGTCAACTACACTACCGGAACTAACCTGTTGGCGCCTCTGAGCGGATATGCAGCGAATTTCGGAACCTCAGGGACTCCTGAAACCTTCAGTCTGACAGGGGCAGTGAATAATGGTCCCTTGTCGGTTTCACTCATGAATAATAATCGGAAATACACACAGGGATTTAACCTGGCAGGTAATCCATACCCTTCACCAATCAACTGGAATGCAAGTGGATGGACTAAAATAAATATTGATAATGCCATCTATTTTTTCAATGCAGGAACCACAGACCAATATTCCGGTGTTTACAGCAGCTATGTGAATGGTGTTGCGACCGGGAACGGGACTAATCTGATTGCCTCAATGCAGGGATTCTTTATCCATGTTTCGGATGGAACTTATCCAATTACCGGAACTCTTAAAATGACCAATTCGGTCCGGACCAATGATCTGGCTCTAACATTCCGGGATGCGACCCTCGATAGCCGAACCATCCTCCGTTTTACAGCAAATCTTGAAACGAATAATCCACTCAACGATGTGGCGCTCCTTTACTTCGATAACCAGGCAGGGCGAAGTTTCAATAAAGAGCTTGATGCTTTAAAGTTGATGAATACCGATGTGCTGGTTCCAAATCTGTATACCTTATCCTCCGAACTAAAGCAATTGTCAATCTACGCCATCCCTCAACCCACCGATAGCATTACAAAGATCCCGTTAGGAATCAAAACATTAAGCGACGGATGGGTGGACTTTAAAGCAAGGGATATCAGCCTGCTACCCGCCTCACTCTATATTTATCTGGCTGATAATCTGCAAGGTATAACCCAGGATTTGAAGAAAAATCCGGGTTATCGTTTCTACTTGAAGGGCGGGACCTACAATCAACGGTTTAGTCTGATTTTTTCGCGGACAGAATTAAATCCGATTGCCCCGGGTACAGAAAAATTATTTATTCTTAAACGTTCGGCTTCACAATACACAGTAACCTTAAACATTCCTGGAACTTCCGGCGGGAGTTTAATGGTAACCAATATGTCCGGACAAATTATTATGCTCAGTGAAGTCTTCGATCAGCAAACAGTGGAAATCAACCCCGGCTCAAGCAGCGGACTTTATATTATTACGGTGATCTCCGGAAACCGGAGGCAATCTGAAAAAATATTAAAAAGATAAGATTATGGATCACACTTACCAGTCTTCGCCTTTCAAAAGGCCTCGAATATATTTATATTTAATTATATCGTTTACCTTTCTTAATTTGTCACTTATTGGACAAGAAAAACCGCCAAGGCCAATTACAGTTACAGTAAGCACTGTGCAGCACCTTAGTTTTGGCACGTTTATTCAGGTAGGTACTGCTGGTACAGTCACCGTTGATCACTCAGGATTTCGAACTGCAACCGGAGATATCTTCCTGCCAAATATGAGTTCAATTGTTACCCCTGCACTTTTTGTCGTAACCGCCCTGCCCGGAACATTGATCACAATTTCAAATGGTCCCGATACAGCATTGAGCGGCAGTTATGGGGGAACCGTTATGTTATCAATCGGGCCATCGAGTACTGGATCACCATTTGTCACAAGGGCAATGACCACTGAAGTATTCATTGGTGGCACGCTCAAAGTCGGCTCCCTTTCAGCAAATCCTTCAGGCAATTACAGCGGAATATTTCAGGTAACATTTATTCAAAACTAAGCATCTATAACGTCTGATCCTTTATGAAGCTATCCGCAGTCACGCCGCACCAATTGAAGTACCGAAGATATTATTCTCTTTCCGGTATTTTATTGCGAAGCGCCGCACTGTTTCTTTTTCTAACAATTTGCCCCCTGTTTAGCCATGCACAGAACGAGCTCCAGTATGATGAGATTTCAATTTACCTGAATATCCAGCGATATGGCGGAACCGATATTACTGCTGCAATAGTGGACGAGGCAGCTTATCTTCCGATAGTCGATATTTTCAATTTCCTCAAGATTAAAATTAACCCCTCTGCGCAACTCGATTCGGTGACCGGGTTTTTTATTGATCCGAAAGCATTATACACCATTGACTACCTTCATCATCAAATCCGTTATCAAGGGAAGAATTATCCTCTTAAAAAAGAGGATATGATCAAAAGTGAGACTAACCTTTATCTGAAGTCAGGCCGTTTCGGCGAAATATTTGGTCTTGATTGTACGTTTAACTTCAGGAGTTTATCAGTTAATCTCGTCACCAAACTTGAGTTACCGGTTATCCGGGAGATGCGTCTTGAACAGGTGAGGGCAAATATCAGCCGGCTCAAGGGCGAAGTAAAAGCAGATACCGTAATCCCAAGGAAATATCCCGCCTTACACTTCGGGATGGCAGACTGGTCTGTAATCTCCACGCAGCAATTTCCTGGAGGGACTGATACCCGTCTAAACCTCGCTTTAGGAACTGTGATTGCGGGGGGGGAAGCCAATGCACTTTTAAATTATGATAATATAGTTCCTTTTACCGAAAAGCAGCAGCAATATCAATGGCATTTTGTGAATAACGATCATGGCGCATTGCGGCAGGTCACTGCGGGAAAGATCTACACTACCGTGACCTCTTCCATTTTTGATCCGATTGTAGGGGTTCAGCTCACTAATACTCCAACTACCTACAGACGATCCTTTGGAACCTATACCCTGAGCGATATTACAGAACCCAACTGGATTGTAGAACTCTATGTGAATAATGTACTGCTCGATTATATGAAATCTGACGGATCGGGGTTTTATAAATTTGAGGTTCCCTTAGTCTATGGTAATTCAGCAGTAAAGCTCAAATTTTATGGGCCCTGGGGGGAAGAGCGTACAAAGGAACAGAACATCAGTATTCCATTTAATTTTTTACCACCTAAAGAGCTCGAATATAATATAAGTACTGGTTTGGTCGAAGATTCACTGCACAGCCGCTTCGCACGCGCTTCTTTGAATTATGGGGTGAGTCGAAGGTTGACCCTTGGAACCGGCGTTGAATATCTCTCCTCCGTAACTACCGGGACTACTATGCCGTTTGTAAGTGCCTCTATCAGGCTCATGAGCAGTTTAATGATAACCGGTGAATACACCAACGGGGTACGGACCAAAGGAATTCTGAGCTACCGGCTCCCCAACAATCTTCAGCTGGAACTCGATTATACCAAATATATTCCGGGACAAAAGGCTATCATTTACAATTACCTGGAAGAGCGGAAAGGGATCATTTCCATTCCGATCAAAGGAAAAGATTTCGCTGCATATACGCGATTAACTGTCTATCAAATAGTTTTACCTGGGTTCACCAATACGAATGCTGAAATACTTTTGTCGGGATCAGTTCACGGAATAACTACCAACTTCACGACCTATGGATTGTTTACAGGAGTTGCTAATCCCTATATTTACAGTAATTTATCGCTCGCTTTTCGGTTACCTAAGCACTTTACCATTACACCACAGGTTCAATATGAATACAATAATCAACGTTTGATCTCTGCACGTACCATCGTTGAAAAACCACTGTTTAAGAATGGATTTCTCAACCTTTCATACGAACAAAATTTCGCAAGCAGCACACGTAATATGGAAGTGGGGTTCCGTTATGATTTCTCCTTTGCCCAGACCGGGTTCTCTTTCCGGAATACCAATGAACAGAATTCTATGATTGAATCAGCCAGGGGTAGCTTTCTCTATGACCGAAAATCCAATTACTTTGGAACATTAAACCGGACCAGTGTTGGTAAAGGGGCTATCACCCTCCTCCCCTTCCTCGACATTAATGGGAATGGCAAACATGATAAGGGTGAACCTAAAGTGGCAGGATTGCAATTCCGGATCAATGGGGGTACCATCAAACGCAATGATCAGGATACAACTATCCATATTTTAGATCTTGTCCCTTATACCAGCTATTTTCTGGAACTTGATAAGAACAGTTTTGACAATATTGGCTGGCAGATGCACAACCTGACTATGAAAGTAAACGTCGATGCGAACCAGTTTCAAACTATTGAAATTCCTGTTTCGGTGATGGGCGAGGCATCCGGAAATGTCTACCTGGATTCGAAAGGACAAGGACGGATTTTAGTCGGATTCTATCGAATTGATAAATCTTTGGCCGGTCGTATCATGACCGAATCTGATGGTTATTACAGTTACCTGGGACTTACACCAGGCAAATACGATGCCCGAATTGATCCGGATCAACTCAAAAAGTTAAAAATGGTTTCTGTACCGGAAAGCATTCCGATAAATATTGCCCCATCGAAGGATGGAACTATTCTGGATGGCCTTGACTTCCATCTAAGCCTTATCAATAAAGAACCGGTAAAGGATACAACAAAAACAGAAAGAAAAGTTAATCCGATAAGCATTGCCACTCCTGCAAATCCACAAGCAGCTCCAGTAAATAAAGTTCTGGAGCCAATCACGAACCAACCACTTGTCAGCAAAAATGAGTTAAAAGCAAATGATCAAAAAGCGGACAGTATAGCTCGAGTTAGAAAGCAGGATGCGATCAGGAGATATGGTTCTGCAATTCAGATTGGAGCCTTTATGAAAGAGCTAAATGCCATTAAAGTTAAAGAGCAGCTCCTCAAGGCAACAGATCATCCGATTGATATACTCTTTGAAGAGGGCTTATTCAAAGTGCAAATCCGGGGATTCCACGAGAGAAGAGAAGCTCTCGAATACCTCCCAAAATTTAAGCGGCAAGGTTTCGCCGACGCCTTTGTGGTTAGGATCGAATAATAATCCGCAATTAGTGAAGGTGATGGTATAATGCAACTGACAGCTGTAAAATCTGGCCATTGGCAGTTGCTGGCTGGCAACTGGCGTCTTGCAGATCTTCTTTGGAGAAGCTTCTGTAGCTCAGATTGAAGCGGTCATGTGTTTTTCAATCGCCTTTTTCTTCCCAAATTTAAGAATGAAAACAACCCACAAGGAATTGCAGCTGGTCACTAGCCACTAAAAGCCAGCAGCACAAAGCTTTGCTAACAAAGTTATTATTGTTCTGTTACCGGGATATACTGCCTCTGACCAATTTCTAGCCTCTTACCAGATTATACTTCTCTATTTTTGCATTCAGCGTTGGACGCGTAATATCCAGGATATGTGAAGCTTCCAGCTTATTCCATTTAACCTCATCAAGTATCCTTTTGATGTGGTATTTCTCCAATTCTGCAATTGTACGGTATTTAAAAATTTCCTGTTTAGACTCTACTTCCTGATTTTGTCTGTTATTCAGTGTGATATTTTCGACTTCCAACACGTCATTCTTGGACATTACAATTGCCTGAAGGATAGTATTTTCCAGTTCACGTACATTTCCATGCCAGTTATGAGCTTTCAAAAGATCGATTACTCCTTCTCCAATTTTTACAACATTTCTGTTGAAGCGTTTATTCAGTTTATGCAGAAAATGGACAACCAAATCGCGGATATCTGCCTTTCGGTCGCGTAAAGGAGGTAAATCGATTGTAAATACCTTTAGGCGGTAATAGAGATCTTCCCTAAACTTGCCTTCCTTAATCAGAGCCTCAAGATTCTTATTGGATGCAGCAATAATCCTGGCTTTCATCGGGATAACCTCTTCTCCTCCTACCCTCTCAAATTCCAGTTCCTGAATTACTCTCAATAATTTCACCTGGGTATTCATTGATATCTCGGAAATTTCGTCCAAAAAAATAGAGCCATCACCTGCCAACTCAAACTTCCCTTTTTTATCCCGGATTGAACCCGTAAAAGATCCCTTAACGTGGCCAAAAAGCTCACTCTCAAGCAATGTTTCGGTCAGAGCACTGCAATTCACGATAACCAAAGGCTGGTTAGCAGTCACTCCTGAATAATGTATTAGTCTGGCTATAAGCTCTTTGCCAGTACCGGTCTCCCCCTGGATCAAAACATTGACCTTATTCAGTGAAATACGACCAATATTTTTAAAGATCTCCTTCATCTGAGGAGTTTTACCAACAAGAATATTATTCTCCAGCATACTTTCACTTGAGGCATCTTCGAATCTCACCTCATGAAGTCCGCTGCTCACCTTAACTGAATTAAGGGCTAATTGAACCACATTCTTTAGCTGAATCTGATCAATTGGTTTCTCGATATAATCAAAAGCGCCTAACTGGATCGATTTAATGGTCAAAACAACATCCCCGAAACCTGTCAGTAAAATGACAGGGATGCCAATATATAGTTTACGTATTTCGGTCAAAACTTCTAGTCCATCAATGCCAGGCATCTGAAAATCAGTTATTACGAGATCCGGATGTTCTGAACGGACCAATGACAAACCAACCTCCCCATTCTCTGCCTGAAGAGTTTTATATCCGAGTCTTTCGAGGATTTCCTTAATTACCTTCAGACTCAACTTATCATCATCGATTATAAGAATCTTCTCCATAAATATAGACTTTTACATACAAAAAATATTTTACCATGCAGGATTGCCATAATTCTAATAAAGAGCATCCTGATTCTGAGAAACTGTAACAAAAATACATTTAATAATTGATATTTTACAATAATTTTACATACAAAATGTAAAATTATTTAGTGTGATTTAATTGTGTATGAGCGACGATCATAGATTGATGAGGTGAAACTCGTCCTATCACCATCAGGATAGGAGCAATTTTTAGACAATTATTGGGCCAAATAATAGCCAATCAGGATTAATGTCTAATTTTGATAAGTTGAGTATTGACAAAAGAGGGTATTAGAAATTAAATGATAACCACACTATGCTCGAGAAATTATTCAGATTAACAGAATACAAAACTTCAGTAAAAACTGAAATTATTGCAGGTGTAACCACCTTTATGACCATGGCATACATCCTGTTCCTAAATCCAAATATCCTCTCCTCCACCGGGATGGATAAAAATGCGGTGTTTTTTGCTACCGCTATTTCTGCCGGATTTGTAACTATAGCGATGGGATTAGTAGCTAATTTTCCAATAGCACTGGCACCCGGAATGGGGTTGAATGCCCTCTTTGCCACTGTAGCCCTTACAGGTGTCGGCATGCCCTGGAGGGTAGCACTGGGGGCTGTATTTATTTCAGGGATTATCTTTATTATTTTGACCATTACAAAGATCAGACAGATTCTGGTAATTGCAGTTCCAAACTCCTTAAAACGTGCCATTACGGTTGGAATTGGTCTTTTTATCACCATCATCGGATTAAAGCTTGCTGAAATCATGGTCGTAACCACTTCGTTGATTCCCCCAACTCTGGAATCCATTACGAAATCGGGTGGTTCAGCCTTGCTGAAATCTTTTGAATGGAATATTGGCATGGGAAGCTTTCACAATCCGGGCATGGTGCTTTGTCTAATTGGACTTGCTATAACGTCCTTGCTAATGGCCCGTCATGTAAAAGGATCTTTGCTAATTGGTATTGTTCTTTCCACATTGATTGGAATTCCCTTGGGGGTAACGATCATACCCGAACATTTTGCATTTTTCTCGCTTCCAGACTTCCGCAACCTGGCTGTAGGAGAATTGGATATCCTTGGAGCCCTTCATATGGGTATCTGGACGGTTGTCTTCACCTTTACATTTGTCGAACTTTTCGATACCTTCGGAACCCTTGTAGGAACAGCTAACCGTGCGGGTCTAATTGATAAAGAGGGTAACTCTCCTTTGATAGGGAAAGCAATGCTGGTGGATGCATTTGGTGTTTCCTTCGGTGCCTTAATGGGAACTTCAACAATAACTGCATATGTTGAAAGTGCTGCAGGAATCAGTGAAGGAGGACGAACGGGTTTGACTGCCGTGACAACCGGAATCCTTTTTCTGTTGGCAATTCTGATCGCTCCTTTGGCAACGATGATTCCCGGAGCAGCAACAGCTCCCGCCCTGATAATCGTCGGAGTACTGATGGCCTCTTCAGTCCTGGATATCGATTTCAGCGATTTCACAGAAGGTTTCCCGGCCTTTATCACCTTCGTACTGATGCCTTTTACATACAGTATTGCCAACGGAATTGCGGGTGGAATTGTCTTCTATACGCTCCTTAAAGTTGGAACAGGACAAGCGAAAAAGGTACACTGGATGATGTAT
>Ga0118677_10006771_pt1 | contig 19240 bp, 12 predicted proteins | sample AliMusrvi5mmetaG_FD_86154 | JGI IMG/M metagenome (GOLD analysis project Ga0118677, IMG submission 86154) | reverse complement strand
CTGTTGTCCGATACTTACCGAAATCTCAGGTCGCTCATAACCCAAAGGTCGCTGGTTCAAATCCAGCCCCCGCAACCAAATTAAATCAACAACTTAAAGCTATCTTCACACACCCCATAAAGGACAGTTGAGGACAGATTACAGATTTCCCTCTTCAGCCGCCTTTTCTCCCTCCTCATGAACGAACTTCACCAGACGGGTCTGCGCGGCGCGCTTGGCGTCCAGCGAAAGGCCGCCGTAGACGTCGCTTGTGGTTTGAATGTTCGCGTGACGGATCAGTTCCTTCGTCTCCTCAAGCGTCAGCACCTGTTTGCCCCAGGAAGTGAGGCTGTGTCGGAAGGTGTGCCAACCGATCCGCCCAAAGCCCCCTTTTTCTGCAATTGGCCGAATGTAATCAGCCAGCATTGAGTCGGGCCACATGGGGCGCTGCCCATTGGTCGCAGGACTGGCGAAGACCCAATTGTCCAGCGCCGAGTATGCCGTCAACTTCTTCCAAGCCATCAAGGAATCCCGCACTGTTTCCGGAAGGCTGATCTGCGTCCGTGACGCCTCCGTCTTGAGCTGCGAGATGCGACCGGAGACGAAGCCCTGGCGGAAGGTGACCACGCAGCGGTCGAGGTCGAGATCCTGCCATTTCAAGCCGAATCCTTCACTGCGCCGCGTACCCAGCCATCCTGCAATCTCGACTGCGAGCCTCTCCCGGGGTCCGAAGAGCTTCAGCAGCGCCAGAAATTCCGTCGGAGTCAACGAGCGCGGCTTTTCTTTCCTGCGCGTTGAGCCTTCGGGCAGGTCAACGAAATCCATCGGGTTGCTGGCAAGATAGCCCCACTTCACAATGCGCCTGAAGATCAAGCGCATCAGTGAACCGATGCTGCGGACTGTCTTCGGCGCCAGCTTTCCTGACTTGCACAAGTCTGCCAGCCATGTCTCCATGGCTGACCTCAACTGGGGCTTAGTGAATTCGGAGATCGGATACTTCTCCCAGCGTGGTCTAATCCAACCGCGAATGTAGGATCGGTAGGATTTCGCGGTTTGCACACTGATCTTTCCATCGTCGACGGCGCCCAAAGGCCGTTCAGTGTACGGAGTCAGAAATTCTCTCTCGTAGCGGTCGAGCACTGCCGACATGGTGACGTTCCGCACGACATCGTTTTCGCTGTTCGCAGTGAGGCGATAACCATCTGCGGCCTGTTTGACCGCCTGCATGGTTCGCAGTTCTTTTACGGTTCCGAGTTGGACTCGGCGCCGCTTGCCGTTGGTTCGCTCTACCCAGCGGTACGTCCAAATATCTGGACCGCATTTTCTGGTCATGCGCTCCAGTGTTCCATTCTGATAGCGCAGACGGCGATCCTGCAACGCTATCATGCCTGCACCTGATGAGCCGTGTGGATTGCGCTATCAATCATGCAGTCGATGTCCTGCAGACGGAAAAACCACGACTTCCCAAACTTGAAACCAGGGAGCTTCCCGCTACGTGCCTGGCGCTTCACAGTTTCCGGATCGCAGCGAAAATATGCAGCTAATTCACTGATGCCAACAAGCCTCGAGTCTGTTGCCAAATCTTCCATCTGATTCATGCTGTCCTTATCTCAACTGCTGGCTCGCGCTATGCTGCGCTGGCCAGCCAATTTGTGGTTCTGCATTCGGCGTGGCGTGTTGCCATGCGGATGCATTTGGTAAATCAAGCCAAAGCTTGCCTCGAACTCGCGTGCTTGCTGAATAGCGACCGTCTATGCAGAACCGGCACCGCGCTGCTCAAGCCAGGCTTCCATGGCAGCAACTCCATTCGATTCGTTGAAACGGCTGCCATATTCCTTCAACGTAGTGTTGATGTTGCGGTGCCACAGCAGCTTCGACAACGAAAGGTAATCATTCGGGTGATGCTCAAGCCATGTATAGGCAAGAATGTCCCGGAAGCGATGCGGCGATGTGTGACTCCCTGCATAGCGAAGTGCAAGTTCAGAGACCGACTGGCCAATCTTGCGCTCAGTTGCCGGGTTGCCCTCCTCGTTCACAAAGAGAGTGTGAGAACTGTTTCCCTTGAGCAACACGGGACGATGAATCGTAATGAATTCCTCCAGTAGCGGAATAAGCTGTTTTGGCATAAGAGAGTGAACATCGATGTGGGTTTTCGTTTCGTGAGGTGCAAAATGAAACTGCCAGAACCGAGCGGCGGGATTCTGCTGTTCTTCCTGGAGCACCCATTTTGGCTTAGCAATATCGCTGAACCTGGGGATTGGCCCCTTGAAGATATTGGGTTTTGGCCCATCGATGCGGGATTCGCGAATATTGCGCTGGCGCCAGGGAAGAACGGTCAACCATTGAATCAGCAACTCGTCCTGGACATACTGCGCAACATCAAAAGGCCCCTTCCTGGATTTCAACCGCTTTTCACGGATCTTTGCGGGAATCGCCTCAAGGCGGGCATAGTCAACATACTTTTCCGCCTTCCGCGCACGCTTTTCTGACTCAGGTTCCACGGGGATACTCGCCATTAAAGGGTCAAACCAGGAGAGATCCATCGTCTTGAAAGCCGGATGATGGCGCATTGCCGCACGCAGAGAAGCAAGGCCGGTAATAATCGACTGACCCTTTACTTTGCGTTCATTGATGCGCCATTCGACAAAGCCCGTGACAATGCTCTCGGTTATCAGGTCAGCAAGACACGCAATCTCCTTTTCACCGCGAACCTTGATCGCATATCCATAAAGCTTGCGAAAGGTTCTATCCATACAATGAGCCGTCACTTCGCGAATCTGACCGTTCTTTGGGCGGCCCGGCGCGAAGTTAGCCTGCTTCCAACGAGTAAGCTCCTTCACTTCGGACTGCATCTTTGAGGGAAACTGATCGGTGGGAATACCGTAACTGGAAGGGGGATTCTTGGCGCCATCTCCACCCAAGTCAAGTTCCTTGAGAATGCGCCAAAGGCTACCGGCGATCCTCCGGGTCGTAATAATTGAAGTTCCGCCACCGATCTTTTTCGATGACCAGTCGAGGACGTCCTCTTCGATGACTTCCTGAGGCGTATTGCGATTCTTTGCCAAGTACGAAACAAGACTCCTCCCGTTTGCGGAGGTGACGCAATCCATTACCTTCTGCCATGCGACCGACAAATTATTGGAAGGTTTCCAACCGAAGATTTGAGCGTGCTGCAGGAGAATACGCTGGTTGTTGACGTAGGTCCGGATAGAGTTCTCGGCGTACTTGCGGCTCTCCAGAAAATCGCGCAGCGATTCATTGCTGTCGAAGACTTCCTGAACCTTCAGTTCGCTGGCAGGTTTGTCGAGATACGATGAAAGAATCGCGCAGGTGCTGCGAAGCATTGCGAATCCCTTCGGAGGAGCCTGTTGAAGGCGATCAAGAAGGTCGGATACAGTTTGTGGACTTATCCGCACATCTGTGAACTGAGTTGACTGGATCGGAATTTCCGTTGCAATTTCCGAACCATTCTGAAGAATGTTTGCAATCATATCTGCATTTCCTTTGCGTGTTTATAGAGGTAACCGGCTGCATAAACGCATATAAAATGCGCCTTGCAGCGAGCTGTTACGAATCAACGCATTCTTTGCGAACAGTTCCGAATGGAGGCCTGATATAGCTCCCATTTCCGAACCGGTGGGAACCGGTTGTGATGCGGTTCCCTGAGGCCAGAAAGAGGGACATGGTCAGTTGGCCCCGGTTACTTACGGCGCTCATTGCAGCTCTGGTGAATAAAACCTTCAAGGTCCTGGGACAGGAACTTGGCGCGGCCGGGCATAGAGCGCGAAGAAAGGCGGCCTCGTGACATCCACTTCTGGATGGACCGGGTCGAGACCCGGAAGATGGCGGCGACATCGTGAACGGTGTACATCGGCTTCAGAGGGAGATTGCTCATCTCGAGGATTCCCTCGAGCAACGGAAACTTAACGGTGTTGGCATTGTTCACTTCGTTCATTCCTTTGTTGCCAGGACTGCTGACCGCCGGCTGGCAGCAGCCCTGACTGTGGTTGACAGACAGAAGTACCTCTGCGAACTATGTCCCTTCTTCGGTTGGTATGCCGTCGAAGCAGATCAAGCAGAATCGCGGCCGGAACCTGTTGCCTGATGAACGAATATTACTGGCGTTTTCGAACGGCGAAACTACAGGAAAACCTGTAGGGCTGAATGGTTTTCTCACGATACGCTGATCGCACTCATCAACAGGTCGGCGGCCAGGTTGGGGTTTTGGTAGAAAACCGGCGGAGAGCATGATGAATGCAAGCGCGGGGATTCCGCGTTTGACCACCCAAGGGGGTACATGGAAAATCCGCAGGGCGCTACAAGCAGTTGGATGTCAGTAAAAGAAGTCGCCACATTCCGAGGGATTCCGCCGAAAATGGTTTACCGCTGGCTCCACCTGAAACGGCCTTTGCCCGTGCGGCGTGAGGGCAGAAGAATCTTCATTTCAGTCGAAGACCTGGATGACTTTCTGACGGCAAGAAAGCCAGCATCGCAGGCGCCAGAACCAGAAACTGGTCCAGAAGATGGCAAGCCTGCCTCAGTGTCAGAGCGAGCGGCGTCAGCGCCAAACCCCTCTGCAGCAGTCGCCGGCAACCCGCTTGCGAAGCCAAGCACAGGCTGTGGCCAGCGAGAACTCGGCCAATCCGAGGGCAGAGGCGCTCCACGGATCGCCGTTCTTGCGAGCTATCTATTCATGGGATGAGATTGATGAATTGCAACGCGATTGCGCTTCCTATACTAGACAGCTTGCGGAGATCCCTATCTCGTTTGGCACCCACACTGTTGTTTCTTCAACGGCGCATGGCCTATCCGCGGCTTTGGCTGATCCCGCATCGCACGTCAAACCTTGATCACAGAATCTTCTGAGGAGAACGACATTGGATACTGACCTCGCAATCACGCCCAAGAGATTGGGACTCATTGAAATCGACAGCTTCTGCCCAAGGTGTTACTGGTATTTGCTGAAGCAGAAATTCCATCCGCCTTTTGATCATTTTGGCGGCGCGATCTTCAAATCGATGGAACAGGCGCAGATGGCCGTTGTCGGCGATTTGATCGAGAAGGACGGGAGCCTGCCGCAAGAATTCGCACCATTTTGCGACTTGGTGGGCCGGGTGCAATTTCCTCGGAACTGGCGAAGGTTCAAACACCGCCTTGACTCCGGCGTCCTTCTGTATGGCGAGCCGGATGACATTTTCCAAGTATCGGATGGGTCCATCGCTGTAATCGATTTCAAGACGGCTCGGCCCAAGGATGGGAAAGACCCCTTGCTCGGTTGCTACAGAATTCAGATTCTGGGGTACAGTTTTATTGCCGAATTCGGGCTAAAGCTCGGCGAGGTATCAAGAGGGGGATTGCTTTACTGGGGGGCCGAACATGAAAAGGTGGTGGCTGATCCAGACAAGTACTACCGCTCCAAGAGCCTCTGGATACCCTTTGTTCCCAAGCCCCTCGCCTTTGACATTGATTACAAGCAGCTCGATGCACCTCTGAAAGAGGCGGTCCGGCTTTGGGAAGCCGATGCTCCGCCGGAGGGCGCCAGGAAATGCAAGGACTGCAGGCGGCTCGACGCTCTCTTTGCGATTGAATCTGGAGTGCGGGAACTCGTCACCGTCAGTGACCAGATCATGCTCAATCGCTCCGGCAATGACCCCTGGATCAAAAGTTATGTTCAGCAGCGCATTGATGACCGTCTCTCTGCCCGCCGATCAGCTATGACGGATCTCCAGGACTTGGCCGGAGACTTGAACTTCGAGTATGACGGAATGATCGCTAACTGGGAGGTTTTTCATGATCAGTTCTAGCATTGTTGGAAGAACCTAAAGTATACCGGCGAAAAGTCCATGGGGCGGAGTTAACCTCGTTGATAGCTATGCGAATGCTCTTTAGCGGTGTCCAGTGCAGGGGGAGCCTGCCGCTTTTGCTTCCAGGAGAACCCAATTGCCAGCCGTTCGGATTGAAGTCGCCACGACGCTCGATATTCTGGAGGGATTTGACGGTCTGCCGTCTCTCAAAAGGCTGTAGGCGCACCTGAACCTGGACCCGGAGGATGCGCCGATCTCCCGGCGCGGGTGGAAAGATAGCGACCTGCTGGCCACCGATATGGCTAAAGCCGGGGACGCCCTATGGCACGGAAGGCTGGGGGTGTACCGGTGCCGCTACTGCTTTACGAGGATGCCAGTCCAGCTTCGCTTTTCTCTCCAGCCGCGTTCCAAAAACCATCCCAAAATGCACGCATTAAGTGCTTGATTCCACGGCACCGGGATAGGCCGATTTCGCTGTTCCAAAACAGGTGAGTCTGGAGGGGACACTCTATGTACAGCACTGGCCACGGCGCACGCCGACCAGACCGGGCATAAGGGAAGGGTCAGATCCTCTCTGGTTTTTGAATCTCCAGGATGCGAAACGTCCGCGAAATAGCCCCTGGTAGTTGTAGAGTATAAACAGCATTTAGTTAAAAACGGCGAAGGCGGTAGAAACGTTATGCCCCCCGTGCAAGTCGCTGACCACACGCCGCTCAGAGAGGCTCTGGCGCAACTCCGTTTGCGACTTCTCGACCTCACTGGGCGCAATCGTCTTCTGAATTATAAGCACCCCATTGGAAAGTCGCTGCAGTTTGTCCAGGGTCAGCCAGCCGTTATCTACGAACGCCTTGCCAGTGGGACTCAACCCCTGACTATCAGGGGTTTGCCCGAGCCAACTCGCATCGATATGCAAATCAAGTTGGGGAAACTCATCCGGCCCGAGCCACGTGACTGGGCGCGCCAAAATGGTATCCCAACAGATTATGACCTGCCGCGCGGTGGGTCGACAGAAGAAGCGGAACTCCGATGCCTGATGTACTCAGACGACCTTGCAAGGCACTGTAGGAAAATCGAAAGGGAGGCCAACCTCGCCATCGAGGAGACCGGTGCGAATATGTTGCACCTTGTTCTTGGCTTCCTGGAGTTCCCGGATCAGAGGGACAGCGAACGGCTTTTTTTGGCCCCTTTGATCAGCGTTCCAATCTCACTCTCTAAGAAGGACAGTGCTGGCCGCCAGGTGTTCTCGATTCATTACAATGGCGATGACATCGAAGAGAACCTATCACTTCGTGAAAAGCTCAACCAAGACCATAGCATTATCCTTCCGGACTTCGACAACGAGACTCTCAACATCGACGAATACTTTTTGGCAATTCAATCTGTCGTTAGTTCTAATGCAGGTTTCGTAGTCCGGCAAAGGACATCCCTTTGCCTGCTTAGCTTCACGAATATGTTGCTCTTGAGAGACCTCGATCCAGACAAATGGCCTGATGATATGTACGGGCACTCCCTGCTGGACCACAACATCGTGAGGCAAGTTCTAGGGGGGACGGATGCAACCAGCAGCACCTCGATAGCTACTGAGCACGAGGTGGAGAAAGAGCCTGCAGATTCAATTCCCCTCGTGTTTGATGCGGACAGCTCACAGCACAGTGCTATCGTTGATGTGCTTCATCAAAAGCGAAACCTGGTGATCATCGGCCCACCGGGAACCGGTAAGTCTCAGACAATTACCAACATCATCGCTGCCTCGCTACGATCCGGGAAGACCGTGCTATTTGTCTCAGAGAAGCTCGCCGCGCTGCAGGTTGTAAAAGGCCGACTGGAGCGCGCAAACCTGGGGTCGTTGGTTCTCGAACTGCACAGCACGAAAACGAGCAAGAAGGCAGTGCTGGAGAACATCCAAGATCGTCTCAATTCGAGACCCAATGGAGCGCATAGCCTTCCAGGTAAAGTTGAAGAGTTAGGCAGGCACCGCAAAGAACTTAAGGAATACACCGACCTTCTCAACAGCATTACCGCCAATCAATTTGGGTTCACCGTGCATCAGCTTATGTGGCGCGCAGAACGCCATCGCCGCGATTTGAGTTCGCCTGAGTCCGTGTATACGAAGACGGCAGTACAAGATGCACAGGAAGTAACCGGGCCTGAATTAGCCAGGCGACTTCACGCGCTTGAACACATCAGGTCATCATTCGCCGAGATTGGTTCTTATGGTCCTGATCATCCATTTTGGGGATTTGAACCGAAACCATTGGCTCCAGGAGATGAGCCTACCTTACAAGCACTCCTACAAGAAATGCTCACCAGTTCGGAGCAATTGGCTGACCACGCCAAAAGACTAACTATCTTTTTGGGAGTCGATTTAGCCGTCTCCCAGGAGATGATTACAAGCATAAAATCCTTGCTCTCAGATTTTGTCCAAGCAAATGAGGAGCGCCTCCCGCTTGAACTGACGCCAAGATTTATCGGGAAGGATGGGGCTTGCCAAGCGGCGCGGCTGGCCCTTGAAAGGCTTCAGGTTCTCATTTCTAAGTACAAGGGACTTGAGAGCGACGCCGTGTTGGTGCTCACTGATGAGGCCCAGGTGTCTCATGATGGGCTGGAGAGTCTAAATGCGCTCCGAGACCTCGGCATCACAATAGGGCATGATTGGAAGGACGATCGCCATATTAGGCAAGCTCTCTCCAATGCTCAATCTGACGCTGATCGGTTGCGTTCGAGCTTGGAAGTGGTCACGGCGGAGTGTACTCGATTGGATCTCCCACGTCCGTCTCTTGTCGCGAGTCTGCAGCGAATGGCAGATGCTATAAGATCCCTGCTCCAGGCTCCTTCTGAGGACTGGGGCGTTTATTCATCTCACCTCGCCGAGGCAGGAACTGTGACAGCCCTGCGCAAGCTCATAGCAATTCAGACTGAATGGAAAGAGGTGGAAAGCCGACTCAGCGGAGTCGTTTATCTTGACGCGCTCCCGGAGGAACCGCCCCTGAGAGCGGCGATCTTAACGCTTAGGCAAGGGGATGCCTGGTATCGGTTCTTGCAGCCTAGTTGGCACCGAGCAGTGGGTCTCCACCGACAGCTCCAGGCGATGAAGGTAAAGCGATCCACGAGCGAACGTCTCTCCGAGCTTGAGTTGATCGCGCGACTGCTCTCCATCGAGGTGCGATGGAAGATGAACCCGTCTTTGCAACATTACCTGGACTCCGATTCTTCAATCCGGGAATCCGACCTTGCGCCTCATTTAAGAATTGCCGAATGGTGCAGCATGATGTCTGCCGCAATGGAGGCGATGGGAGCGCCTTTCATTAGTCTTGACAGCCTCTCTTCCTCTGATATTAAAAAGTGGAACCGGGAGGTAAAGGAACTTCACGCTCAATTCCTTATTGCATTGGAATCATATGAATCGCTGAATGCGATGTTCCCCAAAGGCCTAGAATCCACTTCGAACATAGGTGGCATTGTTGCTTCGGTCAGTTACATCGTTCAAAAGGCCGAGAGTCTCAGCAGACCGCTCTTCGATTGTTGTGTTGCTGGCTCAACTTTGGAAGGGGCCATTACCGCGCATCAGGCCGCGCTAGAAAGAAGAAGACTTCAAGATTTGGCAGCGTCAGATGGCGAGGCGAGGCATTTGGCCGGCCCTTACTTCCAAGGAATTCATACCGAGATTGGGACGGTCCTGGCTGTCTTGGCAGTGGCGGAGAGAGCTGCTGAATTGCGCGTCCCTACGGTGATTCGGCGACAATTGCTTGCTGGCAACCCAATCAAGGCCGCCAAAGAGCTGATTCCGGAACTGAGCGGAATTGCATCCGCTCTTGCGGCACTGTTTGAGCACGCGCAATGTCTATCTGCGTACGGGCGTTTTAATTTGGAGAAATGGGCTGGTATCCAAGCAGGAGTTGGGTTGCAGGAGTTTGCCAATAAAATCGTTGTGTGTGCGCAAAATGCGCTTGTACGCTGCTCCGAAGTCTCTTCTTGGGCTGCATATCTGTCACGGCGGCAAGAGGCGGCGGAGCTAGGGTTGGGGAGCTTCGTTGAGCGAATGGAGGACGGGTCAGTTCCAGCACCTGAGTTGTCATCAGCCTACCAGTATTCCCTGTTCGTCTCAATCATTCGACAACTTTTCCATCAGTGTCCTTTACTCGGAAGGTTCTCTGGGACCAAGCACACTTCGATACGAGAGGCATACCAGCGACTCGACCGGGAAATCATTGCCTTGCGGGGACACGAAGTTGCAAGAAGTTCAATCGCTTCCGCAAGTCCACCAACGGGTAAGAATGGTGCCAGGGTTGATGAAAAGACTGAGATGTGTCTGCTTCACTACCTTCTCCCGCAACAACGACCGAGGATGCCCGTTCGCAAGATGCTAGCCCGGGCCGGGCACGCAATTCAGACAATCAAACCATGTTTTATGAGCGGGCCACAGGCAGTCGCGCAGTTTCTTCAGCCGGGCGTTCTAACTTTCGACTTGGTAATCATGGATGAAGCCTCCCAGTTGAAGCCTGAGGAGGCAATCGGCGCGATAGCTCGCGGCACACAACTTGTCGTGGTGGGTGACCAGAAGCAGCTCCCTCCGACCTCTTTCTTTACGAAGATGAGCACTGCTGCCGAAGATGAAGAACAATATGTAACGACGGATGCTGAGAGTATTCTCGACGTCTGTCTGGCACAATTTGGCGCGCCACGAATGCTGCGCTGGCATTATCGTTCCCAGCACCATTCACTGATTGATTTCTCGAACCGCCTTTTTTATCGCAGTGAAATGGTGATCTTCCCATCCCCATTTGGCCATAGCACTCGGCTGGGCATTCGCGCGACCTACCTCCCAAATGCAACTTATGAGGATCAAACCAACTTGCGCGAGGCGGAACGGGTGGTTGATGCAGCAGTTGAGCACATCCGCTCTCGCTCAGACGAATCGCTTGGGATTGCGACATTAAATCTCAAACAACGCGACCTGATTGCAGAGTTGCTTGATGAGCGGCTTGCGAGCATTGAGACTGCAAGTGAGTATAGATCGCGCTGGAAAGATGCAGGGCAAGAGCTATTTGTCAAGAATCTTGAGAACGTTCAGGGCGATGAGCGCGACGCCATCATCGTTTCAACAACCTTCGGAAAACCCCCTGGTGCCAGCGTTGTGAGACAGAACTTCGGTCCCATCAGCAAGCAAGGCGGTTGGCGCCGTCTGAATGTACTCTTCACGCGCGCACGCAGGTCGCTTGCTTTGTTCACGTCGATGAGGCCGGAGGACATCGTCCTCGACGGTGGTACTCCGGAAGGCACCAAGGCGTTGCGCGCCTATCTTGAGTATGCTCGATCTGGCAAGATGCAGGTTGTTGAAGAAACTGGGCACGAGCCGGATAGCGATTTTGAGCGCTGTGTGATCGATGTTCTCAATGCAAGCGGATATGCCGTCACACCACAACTTGGTGTCGCAGGGTTCCGTATTGACATCGCCGTTGAGCACCCTAACTTTAGGGGCACATATCTCGCGGCGATTGAGTGCGACGGTGCAACTTACCATTCGGCACAGTCGGTCAGAGATCGGGATCGGATTCGACAGGAGATTTTGGAGTCCTTGGGGTGGCGTGGACGGATATGGAGGATATGGTCCACAGATTGGTTCCGCTCGCCAAGAGACCAGTCAGCGAAGCTTTTAGCTTTCCTTGGCACCCTGCGAGAAACGTGGCGACCGGATTATGCGGCCGGCCAGTCGTGGATAGAGGAATCCCGACGTGGATTTTCCGAAGAATCGGCGAGGGTTCGTGAAACACTTATCAATGAGGAAGAAGGGAGAACGGTCGGGGTAGGCGATACGGTTAAGTATATTGATCTTGCAAAACCGGATAGTGTCATGTGTGCCAAATTCACCGAGAACAAGACCGATTCCGCCTCTGGGCTCTACCATCGCGGAACCCCTTTGGCTCGAACAATACTCGGTGCGGCTGTCGGCGCAGAAGTGACTTTACAACTCCCTGGGGCTATTTCGCAGAGAACGTTTCGCATCCTGGAGATTCAAGAACCAGAGATGAGCAGCGTCGAGGACAGATCAGGGACAAGTATGTTGTAGCGGTATATCGTTTACAGTGGTTTAGCGTTGTGGTCAATTTCTTTAAGTTGTTGATTTAGCTAGGTCTTGGTCTCCTCATAACCCAAAGGTCGCTGGTTCAAATCCAGCCCCCGCAACCAATCTTTTCAATAACTTACAGTAATTGGTCGCTTCCGGTAAGTCCCCGTTATCCCCTATTAAGAACGAGCTGCAATTTACTGAACGGTCGCAGGCGCTGCATTTGCGGGCAATTCCTGCGAGTTTGGGCCGAACACCAGTCCCACGACCTGACTGTTTGCACGGCGTTTGGTTTCCGTCATGGCTCGTCCGTAGACGTTCATCGTCGTCTGGATCGAAGCGTGACGCATCAATTCCTGCTGCACCTTCATTGGAGCACCCGTCTCATCGAGCCAGGAGCGATAGCTGTGGCGAAAAGTGTGCCACCCAATATCCTCCCCAAGACCGGCGAGCTTCGCAGCCCGTTTGATCTGCGACTTCTGCAAGCTCTCCTGGTGGTATGGCCTCCCTGTGACTGGATTGGCAAAAAGCCAATCCTCGTCTCTGGGGAAGACCGAAACGGAGCGCCACTGCAATAGCACCTCCGCCAGACGAGCATCGAGCGGAACATCGTCTCTTGAATATTCCGTCTTCACGTCGTCCACCCTGCCGCCCACCACACTTCTCTGGACCAAAACCGAGCGATCCTCGAAATTGAAATCGCCCCATTGCAAGCCCAGAATCTCGCTTACGCGAAGGCCCAAGCACTGCGCGACCAAAACCATCGTTCGGTAAGGTTCGCCTAAATGCTTGAGCAGTTCAAAGAACTCGTCCACGGTGAGAACCCGTGGCCGCTTGAGCCGCTTGCTTCCATTCTTCACGCGCACCAGAGAGACAGGGTTCTTGCCGAGTTCGACAATGCCCCACCGCTCCGCGCATTTGAAGACCAGGTGCATGATTCCCCGCACATGAGTCTTTGACTTTGGGGCCAGCGGCAAATCGCGCAACCACTGTTCCATCGCCATCGGCTTCAGCTTATCCAAGGGGTGCTCTCCCCAACGTGGACGGATGTGGACTCGGATATTCGACAGGTGCGATTTCCGAGTCGAGTAACGCTCCGAGAGTTCCTGCTCGATGTAGCGGTCGAGCAAGGCTCCGAAAGACGCCGCCTCCACTTCCGCGCGTGGAGATTCTTCGTTGAGTCGAAGAAGAAGTGCTTGCGTGGCTTTCCGTGCTTGGGTCTCCGTTGTGAGCAGACCGCGATCACCAAGGATCACGCTCTGCCGTTTACGTTTTCCCTGAGAGTCCGTTTCGTAATAGCGGAACTCCCACACATCCGGTCCGCGCTCGCGCTTCCTCAACCGCAGACTTCCATATTGATACCGTGTCCGAACTAGCAAGGAATTTCTCCTCTCTGGTTACGGGCACGAGTGGCTGTACTCAGCCTACCCTGCCTGGTCGTCGTCGTCGAGATGATCTTCGTTGCCGAAGAGAGGAGAAAAGAGATCGGACGCTCGGAACCGCCAGAGCTTGCCCACACGCACACCGACCACGAGACCGTTACGGGCGTGTCGCTGAAGAGTTTTCGGATGGACCTTTACGATTGCAGCCGCCTGCTCGCTATCAAGCAACGGTTCGAGAACATGGGGGAAGTCGGACATTGCTCGTATCCTCCTTGAATCCACAATGGACGGGGCTCGGACGCGCGTCAACCCCTTGGATAGGGCCTGTTTTTCATCTCACGGTTGAGACTTTCCGGAACATCTCGGAGCGTTGTGGAATCGACGGGAGCACAGGAGAGCACAGGAGCGCAAGACGGAGTCCTCAAACAGCGCCTCGCGAAAGCTATTTTTTGATTTTATGAAAACGAAATTTATTTATTGCAGGATTTTCCACTCGACAAATCCCCAAAGACATTTCCCGGATGGTGGAGCATAGCCGAGGTGCGGTCCGAGTCAAGGCCGGGCAAAGCCCGCCGCTACGCGGTCAAGAGCCTTGACACGGACCTCCATCGCCTCGGCACACAATGCCATCTATCCGGGGAATGTCATTCTCAAATCTTCCCCCAGATACGAAGATCAAAGACTCATGCCCTGGCTGTTGTCCAAGCTAAGATCATGCTGTGGTGTAGTTGGATTGATATTCAACGCGGGAAGGTGAGCAAGACCGTTGCTCACAGTGGGATGAACGTGCGCTTGCTCACGCGACAGCTCAGTCGCCGATGGACGCGCCGCTGAAATGCCGAGCGATTCGCGCAAGCGGTCAACATCGGAAGTGATGATCGAGATCTCATTTCGTCCGCGCGACGCAGCGACGTAGAACTGCTCTTGCTTCATTCCGTCGCCGGAGAGAACCACCGCATCCACAGTCTTGCCCTGGCAGCGATGAGCCGTGATCGCGTAGCCGTGGTCGAATTCGTGATAGTTTGCGGGCAGGGTGCGGCCATCCTCAAGTTGAATGCGCCCTCCATCGACACTGCGCACTTTTGCCAACTCGCCGTTTGTGGCGCGGAAATCCGTCTCCCGTCGATTTCCTGTCAACAGGAGCCGGTCTCCAGGAGCCACTTCGATTTGATGACGCTCATGCACAGAGAAAGACCGCGCCTGTGTTGGACTCACCATGCGCTCTGCGCCATGCCGATCTCTGGTTACTATGTGCGATGCGTTCCCACGTTCGACGACGAGTGCTTCATGCTTGCTTATCCCATGCGAAGAGCGATGGAACTGTATTATCTGGCCATCCTGATAATTCGACAAGTCCTTCTTTTGCGCTTCAGTCCATTGCAAAGGCGCATAGCGTTCAAAAGCTATTCCTGGATTCAGTTCGCCGATTCGCTTCATGTCATCGCGGATGGCATGGGTAATCCTGCCAATCTCTTCGTGAGTGCCGGCAACGACGAGCACTCTACGGCTTGGAGCAGCTGCGAGTTCCCGGTAAGCAGCTGCCACAGTGCGCGCGGTATCCAGGTAGCGGACCTCACGAACGGCCCCGAGCTTTTCCAACTTCTCAAAACCCTGTTCCGGCGAATCGCGCAACGTCTGAATGGCGTCCCGATACTCCGCCTGCGTCTGCCGTTGTACGCCGGTCAGCGAAACGCTTTTCATCTGCGATTCCCGCTCCAGGATACGCAGGGCGTCCGACGCCTCAACACTCTGAATTTGCCGTGTGTCCCCAGAGAAAAGAATCCGCGCGTTTTCGCGCTCCGCCAGCTTGAGCAACTCATCCATTTGGCGGCCAGAGATCATGCCCGCCTCATCGACGATCAGAACTTTGCCGCGCGCCGCACCCCCCTGAGTCTCATCCTCCAGCAATCGGGAAACGGTCATTGCATCTCGAAAACCGACCTTGTGCAACTCCTCGACCGCGCTACGTGTCGGCGCGACCGCGGCCACTTTACGTCCGGCCTCGCATAAACCACGCTCTATCTCCTGAAGCGTGGCCGTCTTGCCCGTTCCGGCCGCACCAGATAGATTTATGGCAAGATCGCGGGAGGCCAAAACCTCATCGACTGCCTGTCGCTGTTCATCTCGTAGACGCTCGGAAGGATGGAACTCACGTTCCCCACCCAACCGCTCAAAGCGCCCTGTGCCGCGATCCACTGCTGCAATCATCCGCTGTTCGCGCTCAAGACTCTCGCGTGTGGCCAGATTATTTCCAGCCCGGATGAGATAACCCTCTGACTGCTCCAGTTCCAGAGCGCTGCGCAACTGGCCAGGATCAATCCTCCCGCGCCCATGACGCAGGGCTTCGGCCATCAGATCGAAATCGCGCACGACGGAGCTTCGCTCGAAGAGGTGCGCCTTAGCATACTGAAGCGACTCCGATGCTTGAGATAATTCCTGAGAAATACGCGGATGGCGCTCAATGGACTTCGCGCGGATGCTTTGCAGCGTTTGTCTTTCCTTCGGCGCAAGGCGGGCTTGCTGTTGTTCTCTCACCCGTTCCGTTGAGATTTCTGCCAGTTTGTCTGCGCGGGATTCGCGGACCAGCACGGCAACTTCATTATCGGTTGGCTTGCGGCCATGCTCCGCCGTGAATTGCTCAATAGCGGCGTCGCGCTGTGCGCTGCGCACGCTGTACCTTTCGAGTAATTCAATTGATACGCCGCGAATCTCGAGTCCATGATCTCTGCCCTTGGAATCGCGGCGCGACTCGATCTCATATCCCAGCCCGCGCACCTCACGCGCCAGCGCGTTCCGGTAGACCTCCGTCAGATACGAGACGATCATCCCCGCCGACGAGCGCCTGAATGGAAATCGACTTTGGCGCGGAAAAGGTCAGATCGTACAGCGACCGCCCCTTGCTCTGCTCGCTTCCGTCTTCTTTCGCGCGGTCCGCACTGTGCCGCAGGCGGAGGAACTCGCCGGTTTCCGGATTCAGCCCCTCCCGAATCACCTCAAACTGCCCCCGTGTCACTTCGCCGCGCAGTCCTAGCAACTCACCGCCACGGCCATTCCATTCACCTTGAACCCGGCGATGCTCGTCGTAGTAATCACTGTGTTCGAGATGCCTCTGGGCATACTCGGCACCGCCCGACATGGCCCGTATGGTCAGAATGCACCGCCGCTAACGCTGTTCGAATTTCGAATGCAACAGCCTTTGTAAGTTTGCCGCCCTGGTTGCCATGCCAATGCCGAAGCCTGAAGAAGCCAAATCCCGTGCCCAGTCTGCACAGGTTACAGCCTGAATCTGCAAGCATCATTTTCGTCATCCCGGCGAAGAGCGTTCTCGCTGCGCTCGTTCTGTAGATAGACACCATCCCTAAGCCTGACGGCTTAGGAACGGTCGTGCCTGTCACCCGGCTAGAATGATTTTCGAACAGCCTAGAACCGTGTTCGAGTCTGTACGGCATTCATTCGAGGTACGTTCGGAACGCCCATTCGAAAGGAATTTGTATGCGTACTAAAAATGAGTGGGCCGTAAAGGAAACACCCCCTTTGGTGAGCAGCATGGTGGTACCTGGGAACCTTGGTGGTCTGACGGACTAGGACCTGGAGCGGGCAGTCGTGGGTCATGGGCGGTTGGACCTTTCGCCGAGAATTCGCTGCGTTCTATAATTGATGCCTAAACACATCGGGACTGGAATCTACACGCTTTAAGTCCATGGCAGTGCGACACTTAGCAATTAGGGTGCGAATCGTTCTGCGCAGTGCGGGCAAAGCGCATGAGGAGCTTGCCAGTTGAACAGGCAGCCAGAAGGACGTTTGCGTCAAGTGAGTTGAAGCAGGTGGCATATGGAGTTGACCCCAAATCGCGCGAATGAAGAGTTGCGTCTTCCCCTAGCGGAAGTTCGAAAGGATCTCCTTGACTTCGGCCTGCGCAACCCCCTGTTGAATTACCGGCTTTTGAAAACGCGAGGGCTCGAAATCCCCGAAACGAGCCCGGCAGACGTGTTTCGTCTGCTTGTATCAGAGGGAGCTGAACTGTCCTTCGTCCCAATTGAAGGAATGCAGCTAACAGGGCTTGTGTATGAACCTGAGAGCGGTAGTCGAGACGGCAGGCGCTCCATTGTGCGAGCGAAGCCGGGTCGGAGGACACAGACGCCACAACAAGGAGGCTTCCGGTCTAACCCAAACGAACTGCCGACGGGCATCTCCGAAAAGGAACTGGAGAAGCGCCTTCTTGCCACCTATTGCGCTGCCAAGAGTTCCATTGAAGAGCAAGGCGTTAACACTCTGTTTATTGCCCTTGGTATGCTCATTTGGCGGGATTCTAAGAGTGCCGACGAGGTCCGTCACGCCCCTTTATTGCTAATACCTGTCGAGTTGGAACGGCTTAGCGCAGGCGAGGGGTTTCGGCTGAAATACACAGGGGACGACGTGGCCCCAAATGTTTGTCTGCTGGAGTACCTGAAGCAGTCATTCGGTTTGGTTTTGGACGAACTGTCCGATTCCGAAGAGATCGACGTAGATGCGTACTTCTATTCCTTTGGCAAAACTGTATCCAAGCAAGAAGGATGGAGTGTCGATCCAGAGTCGATTGCCTTGGGCTTCTTCTCATTTGCCAAATTCTTGATGTATCGAGACCTTGACCCTGCTACATGGGATAACGAGTCGCTCTTGCTCAACCACGACGTGTTGAGTCGTCTTCTCGGCACGAGTACATTCGCTGGCGATTCATCTCCACTGACTGACGATTCATTTGTCGATGACGAAATTCCGGCAGCGAGCGCCGCGCATGTGGTGGACGCAGATAGCACCCAATCCCTCGCCATTAACGACGTCCAGCGTGGACTGAATATGGTGATTCAGGGGCCGCCTGGGACTGGGAAATCCCAAACGATCGTAAACCTGATTGCAGGAGCGTTGGCCTCTGGGCAAAAGGTGCTTTTCGTGGCGGAGAAAAAGGCCGCGCTAGATGTCGTCAAGAGTCGGCTTGATCGCATTGGACTGGGGGCCGCTTGCCTCGAATTACACAGCAACAAGATTAAGAAGAAGGAAGTCATTGGCGAACTGAAACAGACTGCCTGGCTCCAATCCAGAGCAGCCCGCCGAGACGACTCAACTCTGTCGGCACTGGAAGAAGCGATAACGCGACTGAACGAATACTGCAATGCCGTCAACGCTCAAGTGGGCAATTCTGGTGAGACAATTCGTGATCTCTACGGTTTGGTCTTACCTTTAATCAGGAAACTCAGCGGAACTACGCGCCCACGGCTGGAGATTTCTGGCTGCCTGAATTGGACTTCCGCCGAAGTTCATCGCCGCCGCGAACTCGTTGCAAGGCTTCAGGAGCGCCTCACGCAAATCGGCATCCCTTGCCAGCACACGTTCTGGGGTAGCCAACTTCGAGTTGTGTTGCCGTCTACCAAAGATGGCATTCAGCGTTCACTGCTTGACTCCGCCGAAGTGGCAAGGGCGCTCAATATCGCAGCGAGTGAAGTAGCAGTGATGCTCGGTCAGACTCCTCCTGAATCGCACTCGGAGTTCGATACACTGTGCGCGAGCGCCAAGCAGGTTGCACTCGCTCCACCGCTGAAAGGCATCGACCTTGCGAATCCTGGCTGGTTACACCAGGAGTCGCAGATTGAGGCTGCGCTCTCCGCCCTCTCTGCCGTCGTAGGCATACGCTCTCGCTGGAAAGATGTGATCCGTGATGACGCATGGCCCGCAGACGTGTCGCAACTTCAAGCGTTGTTGAACGAACTGGGCAACAAGTGGTGGAGGGTGTTTTCCCCTCGCTGGAAGCGCCTGAAGCGCGAAGTCGCCGCGTTGGTAACGAAACCCCTAGGTCAATCGAATGGAGCCATGAGCGAAATACTCGAAGCCATTCGGGCGTCAGCAAAGGACAGTGCTGTTCTGGTGTCTTCCACACATCTGCTCGCAAGCCTTTACGGAGTTCATTGGGCGGGAGAGCAGTCAGATGCTTCTCTCTTGAGAGGCCAATTTGCGTGGCTGGTCTTTACAAAGCGTGG
>Ga0118677_10006769_pt1 | contig 19243 bp, 20 predicted proteins | sample AliMusrvi5mmetaG_FD_86154 | JGI IMG/M metagenome (GOLD analysis project Ga0118677, IMG submission 86154) | reverse complement strand
CCCCGCTCTCTTCCGCCGCCGAATCTACAAGGCCACGGCCAAGTCCGAGACCGGATCAGCCCACGGTCACGAGATCGCGCGGGACCCTACAGGGGGTTCGCGACGAGGACTTCGTGCCCCAGAGCCTTGAGCAGGCGGCTCACCCACGGGGAGTGCGTCCCGACCTCCAGGGCGATCCGGCATCGGCCCACGCGCGAGAGCGCCAGGGCGCGAGACATCGCGCTCTTCGTCGTGGCGACCTTTTCCTCGCGAACCACTTCCCCGGAGCGGTCCAGGAGGCACAGCTGACTCATCCGATCACCGAGATCCAGTCCGATGGTGAGGCCCGACGGATCCCGCGTGGGTAACGCGCCGGATGCCGCCTTCCCGATGGGTGGGGTCTTCACCTTCTTCGTTCCCTCGGTGCTACGCTTCTTCATGGCCGGTCTCCCTTCTGGGCCGCGAGCCCGCTTCTCTTGCAGCTGATCATCAGACTGCGCCGGGAGACCGGCCTTCTCATTCCATCTCGCTGCGCTCGCCGGTGAGCTCTGCCGTTAGGCTGGGCCCACGTCGCTATGGTATCCTCAATGTAGCTACAGGAGGCGCCATGCACTCTAAGGTCCAGAAGTGGGGAAACAGCCTGGCCGTGAGAATCCCGAAGGCCTTCGCCATCGAGGCGGGTCTCATGCCCGATACTGAGGTCAACGTCTCTGTCCGCGACGGCAACGTCATCGTGGCTCCGACTCGGAAGGCGTCCTATTCCCTCAAGCAGCTGCTCAGTCAAGTGAAACCGTCGAATCGTCACGGCGAGGCTTCGTTCGGGCCTCCTGCTGGTAGAGAGGCCTGGTAAGCCTGTGGCGTTCGTACCCGACCGAGGGGACTTGATCTGGCTGGCCTTCGACCCACAGGCTGGTCATGAGCAAGCGGGTACGCGTCCGGCTCTCGTTCTATCGCCCCGCTCCTACAATTCTCGCGCGGGTCTCGCCCTCGTGTGTCCCGTCACCAGTCACCAGAAGGGCTACCCATTCGAGGTCTTCCTCCCTTCCGGCCTCCCGATCAATGGCGTCGTTCTCTCGGACCAGATTCGCTCCCTCGATTGGAAGGTCCGAAAAGCCTCCCTCATCTGCCGGGCACCGGCGGGTGTCGTGCAGGAGGTCCTCGGAAAGGCCTCTACACTCCTCGATCCAGAATAGGGAGCCCAGCCTAACCCCAGGTATCTGGACTCGCTTCAGTAGTCATGCCTTCAGTAGCATCTGTCCGGTATCTCAACGGCTTCAAGCTGTGGCTACGGTTCTCTGACGGCGCCGAGGGCGAGATCGATCTCGCATCCGAGCTGTGGGGACCCGTCTTCGAGCCCCTTACCGACCCGGAGTACTTCGCTCGCGTCGCGGTCAACCCGGACTTGCGGACTATCTGCTGGCCTAACGGCGCCGACTTCGCTCCCGAGTTTCTTCGGTCGCAGGTGCAAGTTCCCGCCTAACACCAGGTTCAACCGGACTTCCATGAGAAGGCCGGGGCGTGTCAAGTGAGGCGTGGACCTCTGTGTCCGAAGAACGAATCAATCGCCGCGCTTCCATTCGCACTGCCGGCGCCGTGATCGGGCGTATCGGGTGCATGAGGGGGTCCGACCTGAAGGGGCGCTGCCATCTCGCTGTCGGCCTTATCGGAGGAGGCTAGGCCCGCTCCTGGCCAAGTCCGGTTTCGCAGTCGCCCAGACAGGGCGTCGATCCGTTCCAAGTCGATGTGGTCACGTCTCACCATTCCCGGCTGTATCTAAGGTTATGGGTTCTCTCTTTCTTAGAAATCCTCGGCGGGTATCAGGCGGCGTGCGCCGTCTGGATCAAGGCGTGACGAAGCGGTTCGTAGACCTCTCCGGATTGCCACAGGCGATGGAGCAGCACCGCGAGCTTCCTGGCGACCGCGACGACGGCCCTCTTCTTCGCATACTTGCCGCCACGGACGTGGAGGGAGAGGCCGAAGCGGCGAAGGTCGGTGTCGGGGCCGAACGGCCCGAGGATGTACTGCGCAGCCTGGACGAGGAGCCTTCGGAGGAACTCGTCTCCCTCCTTGGTGATCCTCAATTGCGGATCGCTCTCGCCGCTCTGGCGGCGTCCCGGCACCAGGCCGAGGTAGGCGCCGACCATCCGGCTCTTGCCGAATCTGTCGGGGCGTTCGAGGGAGAGAACGAAAGCAAGAGACAGGACGGCTCCGACGCCAGGGACCTGCTGCAGAAGCTCCGTCTCCTTGTACTTCGTCTTTCCGAGGTCGACGACCTTGCGGTTCAGAGAGCAAATCTGGGCAGACACGGCGTCGATGGCGGAGAGAACGGGCGCCATGGTGTCCCGCAGCTCCTCGGGAAGGTCGGGACGTGCCGCAGCGGTGAATCCTCGAGTCGAAGAGCTCCTCAGTCGAGCCCCGGTGGCCTTGACGGCTCCTCGCACATGCCCGACCAGCTTCACTCGCGTCCTGACGAGAAGGTCCCTGGCGCGAAGGAGAGCGAGGTCCTGGGCGACCGCTTCCTGCCGATGCTCGACGGGGGACAGAAGCGCCGGGTCCATCCGGGCAACCCGAGCGAGGGCGCGGGCATCGACGCGGTCGGTCTTGCCCCGGCTCTGATAGATGAACCGCAGCTTGCGGGGCTGTTGACTCCCGCGTAGATCCGGTTTGGTGATCCCGAGGTAGGCCGCGACGTAGCAGGCCGGGATCATCTGAAGTCCCGGGGAGGACCGTGGGTGGAGCAAGGTGGGACGGGCTGCACGACGAGTTGGGGGCAAGGGATCGCCCCGGCCGTTGATGGGACCGGGGCGATGGGAGCCAGCTGAGTAGATCGAGATCAGAAGGGGATGTCGTAGTCGGCGAAGACGTCGCGGGACTGGATTGGAGCGGCGAGGTGAGCGAGGGCGAGGCGGGCTGCGAGTCGAGCCCTCGTGCGAGACCGGCGACGGGGGATTCCGGCGAGCCAGGGATCGGGGACGAAGACGAGCCGGTCCAGATCGGGACCGAGGGTCCGCAGGAAAGGCTCGGGGGGCTGACTGCCCGTAGCGACGAGCGTGAAGTGGCGACGGTAGGTCGGCAGGGTACCGAAGAGGCCGCGAGCCCCGGTCCAGGAGTTGGCGCGAGCGAGGCGGGCGAAGCGGCCGTCGTCGTCGAGGCCGAAAACGTCGAGGCGAGAGGGACGTTCGACGAGGGTGAAGAGGCGGTCGTTCACTGGCGGAGCTCCTCGGCGGCGCTGAGGACGTGATCGGGATCGACGATGCGGGAATGCCGGATGGCTGCGGCTGCGAGAGCGTGGTGGGCGAGAGCGTCGATGTGCCGCATCAGGCCGCCGGATCCGGAGAAGAGGGCCTCGACGGCCGGGTCGGAGAACAGGGGTCGATCGACGCCGGCGAGACGGAGGCGATGCTCGAGATAGAGGCGGGTGGTGTCGCGGTCGAGGCGGGGCAAGGCGTAGCGGACGCTGATCCGCTGGGCGAGGGGCTCGAGGTGAGCCAGGCGGAGCTTGTTGCGCAGGCCGGACTGACCGGCGAGGAGGAGGGCAAGGCGGTCCTGGCCGTCCCAGTCGAAGTTGGTCAGGAGGGGCAGCAGGGCGAGCAGATCGGGCCGCAGGTGATGGGCTTCGTCCACCACGAGCAAAACGGTGAGATGGCGTTCCTTGACGAGACGGACGATCTCCTGTTGGACGCTCCGGAAGCCGAGGGCGCGGGACCAGTGAGGCTCCAGGCCGAGCTCGAGGGCGAGCTGACGGAAGAAGTCGGCGGGATTGACGGCGGTGTCGTGGAGGTAGACGGCCCGGACCTTTTCGGGGTGGAGGGAGTCGCGCAGGCGGCGCAGGGCCGTGGACTTGCCCGAGCCGGGCTCGCCCGTGAGAAGGCCGAGACTCCTCGTCTTCACGAGGTATTCCAGGCGCGTGTGCAGCTCGTCGAGGGCCGGGGTGCGGAAGAGCTGGTCGGGCGAGAGGTGCCGGTCGAAGGGGACGCGGTTGAAGCCGAAGAAGGGGGCGTACATCAGCCTTCCCCCTCGTCGCTGCCGTAGTGCTTCCTGGCGAGCAGGTCGAGGTAGCTGATGCCGGTCGGCTTCTCGGGGGGCTGGGCCTTCGGGGACCTCGGGGACCTTGGCCGGGAGGCGTTGAGATGAAGATCCAGCCGGCGGAGAGGGATCTCGGCCCTGTCCCTCTGCTCGGCCTTGTCCCCCTTCCCGGTCTTCTCTCCCTTGCGCCGGAAGTGAGCGGGGCGGGATGGGTCGTAGGGGTCGTAGAAGACCTCCACGGCCTCCCCGGCGAAGCCGTCGGGGGCCTCATACAGGCGCCCGTCGAGGTGGACCACCCGGTCGCGGCCGACCCTGCGGACGACCTTCATCCGCATCAGGGCTTCGAGATCCTCGGGGGCGGGACGGATGAGGGCCTCGTCCTTCAGGAAGCGATCCAGCGGCGTCTGGCCCGAGAGCCCGCCGTGAGGGGTCTGGTGGTACTCGGCCTCCAGCCAGGCCCAGAAGACCCGGTTGAGCGTACCGAGGTTCTCCAGCTGCTCACCCGTCACATGGGGCAGGAAGGCCGACCGGACGTGGCGGAAGAAGCGCTCGATCTTGCCGCGCCCCCGGGGTCGGTGGGGCCGGGAGTGGACGAGCGCGATATTGAGCGTGGCGCAGATGACCTGCAGGTGATGCGTCCGGAAGGTGCTGCCGTTGTCGCAATACAAACGGCGCGGGATCCCGCGCCGCAGGAGGGCCTGCTTGAGGGCCTCCTGGAAGCAGGCGGCATTCTCGGCGCCGTAGAAGCCGGCGAAGGGGGCCATCCGGGTCGCGTCGTCGAGGAAGGCGTAGAGGTAGGTCTTCCCCCCGTCCCGCCGGCCGGGGACCAGGAGGCGGGGGCCGTGCATCAGGTCGCTCGTCCACAGGTCGTTGGCGTCGGGGTAGGTGAAGGCCACGGCGTCCGCCTCCCCCGAGGGGCTGACCGGCGCCTGGGGAGCCGCGTTTGAAAGCAGCCGGTAGACCGTGCTCCGTCTGAGCCGGACTCCCTCGGGGACCTTCCCGGCCAGCTCGACCGCCTTCATCACGCTCTCCACGCTGGCCCCGGGTCGCTCCCGGCGGAGAGCGATCAAGTGGGCCTCGACCTCGTCGGGGATGACGTGGCTGACTCCGGCGTCCGAGCGGCCGGGGGGCTTGAGCCCGTCGAAGCCGTGGCGCTCGTAAAGCAAGACCCAGTCCCGGGCGGTCGAGCGGCCCACGTGGGTCCGGCTCGATCCCGGAATCGCCCACTCCTTGCCGGCGATGCCGGCCAGGAGCGTCTCCTTCTCCCCGGGCGCCAGCGTCCGGGTCACCAGCTCGCTAATGACCCCGTACCGAAAGAGCGCCAGTTGCTCCCGCACTGTCTCGTCCATCGATTCCGATCTCCGATCAGGGTCCCCGGGGTCGTCCCCGGGGCCGTCTCGGAGGGTGCGAGAAAGTCCGGCGGACCGGTAGCTACCAAGGTCTGTGGGGGGCCGCCCCGGGGCGGCCCCCGGGCCGTCCGAGGCGAAACAGTCCGCTCGGGCCGCCGAAAAACACCACGTAGTGCGACCAGAGCCATCGCCGCAGCCGCGCCAGGGCGCCGATCCCACCCCCGACCACCGCGCGGACCCGATCCATCCAGTGCTCTGGTCCGGCCGGCAGGAGCGAGATCAGCAGAATCACCCAGCGGCTGGTCGGACCCAGGCCCCAGCGCTTCACTCGCCGCTTGGCCCCTGGCCCCGTCTGCCCGGCTGCTCGGGAGCGTACGGCCGGCCCCGGCCCAGCGTCCGCCGCCGCCTCCACCGCCAGAAGCGTCACGTCCCGGTAGGCGCACAGGTCCTCCGGCAGCACGGCGTTGGTGACCCCGCACGCTGCGCAGATCAACCGCCGCAGCTCGAACAACCGGCCGTCCACGTACCTCGCGTAGAACCCGTGACCCCGCTGCCTCCGGCCCTCGCATCCAGGGGCCGGGCACACCACGTCCGGTACTGACCCGCCTCGCCCGACGATCCCCGCGTACTCGTTGCACCCGACCCCGACGATCGATAGCATTGGCATTTACCCCGATGCGGGGCCTGCCGAGGCAGCACGAACCGCCAAGAACGAGTGCCTCGGCAGGCTCTCGCCCTTCCTTCCACGGAGGGCGACCGTCCCGCTCTCTTCCGCCGCCGAATCTACAAGGCCACGGCCAAGTCCGAGACCGGATCAGCCCACGGTCACGAGATCGCGCGGGACCCTACAGCCAGTCGATGGTGTCTCGTGTCTGGCGTGCCTTCGGGCTTCAGCCGCACCGCATGGAGACCTTCAAGCTCTCGAAGGACCCGCTCTTCGTCGAGAAGGTGCGCGACATCGTTGGGCTCTACATGGACCCGCCCCAGTGCGCCATGGTTCTGTGCGTGGACGAGAAGTCGCAAATCCAGGCACTGGACCGGACGCAACCGATGCTTCCGATGAGACCGGGCCAGGTCGAGCGCCGCACCCATGACTACACGCGGTATGGGACGACATCTCTCTTTGCGGCACTGGAAGTGGCGACGGGCAGGATCATCGGTTCACTGCATCGGCGGCATCGCTCGATCGAGTTCCGGAAGTTCCTCGACCGAATCGAGGAAGCCGTACCCGAAGACCTCGACGTCCACCTGATCCTCGACAACTACGGAACGCACAAGACTGCCCTGATCCGCAACTGGCTCGCCAAACGGTCCCGTTTCCATCTCCATTTCACTCCGACCGGGGCTTCCTGGATGAATCTCGTTGAGCGCTTCTTCGGGCTCATCACCGAGAAGCAAATCAAGCGTGCCTCCCACCGCAGCACGCGGGAACTCGAAACTGCCATTCGGCGGCACATCGACATCCACAATCAGGATCCGAAGCCCTTCGTCTGGACGAAGTCCGCCGATCAGATTTTCGAATCCCTCGGTCGACTTTGTTTGCGGATCTCTGACTCAGGACACTAGACAGCGACCAATCCACCGAGGAGGACGCACCGAAGGGGTCCTCCATCTTGGACGCAGACCCTCTGCTTCGGGGTTGAAGCACTTCTAGGGGGAGGCGACCTCCCGAGTGGGGAGAGCCGATACCTGTTAACGGGCGCATAGTTCACGACGCGGAGCTGTTAACCGCTCTCGGCACTTTCGGCGGCTCTGAGAGCGGAGAAAGCGGTCGGCGCCAAAGCTTCTGACGACCGCGGCGGCAAGCTCCATTGTGGCGTCTGAAGACGAAGAAGCGCCGAGGAGCATCCCCACCGCCTGTTCTTTTCCTTCGTCATCGCCGCCGCGGGTCTGACGGCCCACACGCTCAGCCCCGGCGGTCACAAGCTGGCCATCGCGGTGATCGCCATGTCGCTGCTGGTCAGCCCGATCTTCTTCCTGGGCGCACGGTTCGCCCACAAGCTGGCGATGAAGCATCTGGGGCGGATGGAGACTCCGGCACCGGCCTATTTCTCCGCAGGCGTGGACATCTGACCGCTATCAGTGGAACAGGCCGTTGTCGCCGTTCAGGTCGCTGGACAGGATCAGCTTGGCCGTCAGCTTGTCGCTGCCCGGCGTCAGGCCGAAGCCAAGGCCCGCCTCAATGGAGATGGGCCCGGCATCATGGTCCACCACGGCATAAAGCTGGTGCGACTGCTGCGCAGACGGCATGAAGCCGCGCAATTCGCCGAAATCATCATACTCCTCCGCCCCCACGGTCCAGCCCTTTGCTATCGTGTAGTCCAGGCGGGTGGCGGGCGCGAAATCCAGCCGCGAGAAGCCGTGATAGGAATTGTCGAGGATGGGGTTGAAGGTCAGGCTCCAATTGTCGCCGCGATAACCCAGGATCGGGCGTATCTCGCCGGTCATGCGATCCTGGTCCCAATGGCGCGCATTGTAGCTGAACTCGAAATTGACCCCGTAATAGAAATTGCTGGTGGCATTGTCCGGGTTGACGAACAGTGCACGCAGCTTGAAGCCATTGAGCTGGGCGCCACGATTGCTGGAGACAGCATAGAGCGGCAGGTAAAGCCCCGCCTCGAACCAGGGCGTCACGCCATAGGCCCATTCGGTGACGCCGCTAAGCGAACGGTTGTCGGTCAGTCCTGCGGGAAAATCCGGCGTCTTCTGCCCATCGAAGGTGTAATTGTTGTGCCAGGTGAGATTGAGCACGCCCGGCGCGGCGACATCGCCGGTATAGACCTGGATCTCGTCACTGAGAGCCAGCGCACTTCCGGCCGATCCCACCAGCAGCAGCGCGGCCAGAACGGCATTCCTCATGGGCGCGGCGTCATCAGCATGCGCTGAAGCACCTGGTCGCGCTTGATGAAGTAATGATACAGCGCGCCGGCGACATGCAGCGCGATGAAGCCGAGCAGCACATAGACCAGGATATTGTGAATATCGCCCGCTTCATGACCCCAGGCCGCGCCCTTCGGGCACAGCGGCGGCAAGGTGATGACACCCAGCAGCTTGACGTCCCAGCCGCGCGAATTGGCGGCCGCCCAGCCAAGCACCGTCATGACGAACACCAGTGCGTACAGCGACAGATGGGTGACGCGCGACAGCCAAAGCTCCCAGCCCGTCAGGCCGTCGGCCATCGCCACGGGATGAAACAGCCGCCAGGCGAACCGCGCCACGATCACCGCCAGGATGGCGGCGCCGACCAGGAGATGCCAATGGACCCAGCCCTCGTCCAGCGTCTTGCGCCCGATATGCGGCATGATCGAGCCCACGGCATATTGCGCCGCCAGCAACAGGAAGATCAGCCAGTGGAACATCTTGGCGATCGGACCATAGGTACCGCGCACGATCATGTTGGACATTCAGCCCTCCTGTTGAGCCCCGAAGATACGCGACAGCGGCGGCGAGAAAACTGTCTTTTTCCCAACCTGATATTGCGATTAATACGCATCATCGACAGGCAGCGGCTCCAGCCCTGCCGGGTCCTGGTGGATGATCACGTCAGCGCCGGGATAGGCCTGCAGCAGCGCGAGTTCGACCGCATCGCTGATCGTGTGCGCTTCCGCCAGCGCCATGTTGGGGTCGAGACCCAGGTGCAGCTGGATAAATGTCGAAAGACCCGCCGACCGGGTCTTGAGGTCATGGACATTCATTACCGCGGGATGCGCGTGGGCGATGCGGCGGATGCGGGCGCGCTCGGCTTCCGGCAATTCATGGTCCATCAACTGGTTGAAGCTGTCGCGGCCCACCCCAAACGCCGTGTAGGCCATGATGCCGGCCACCGCGATGGCAATCAGCGGATCGGCCAGGGTCCAGCCCAGCAGGCTGGAGAGCAGCAGCGCCAGCACCACCCCGATATTGGTGACCAGATCGCCGAAATAATGGGTTTGGTCGGCTTCCACCGCGACGCTGCCTGTCCTCGCCACCACCTTGCGCTGATAAAGGATCAGCGCGATGGCGCAGGCGATGGCGATGCACATCACGATCAGCGCCTCGAGGCTGTGGTCGATGGGCTCGGGCGCCAGGATGCGGCCCACGCCCTGAATCACCAGGAACAGAGCCGAGGCGCAGATGAAGGCCCCCTGCGCCAGACCTGCCAGCGGCTCGGCCTTGCCATGGCCGAAGCGGTGTTCGGCGTCGGCGGGTGTCAGCGCCGAGCGGATGGCGATGAGATTGAGCCAGGAGGTGAAAAGATCCAGCGCCGAATCCGCCAGGCTCGCCAGCATCGCCACCGAATGAGAAGCGAAATAGGCGTAGGTCTTTATCGCCACCAGGAACAGCGATACCGACACCGAAGCGATAGCGGCGCGCTTCATCAACGATGCGGCCTTTTCCAGCTTGCTCACGGAAACAGTCTTTCGGTGCGCCAGGCCTCGCCGGGCGCGTCGCGCTCATAGACCAGCCGGTCATGCAGCCGGAAAGGGCGGTCGCGCCAGAACTCGATCCGCAGCGGCGTCAGCCGCCAGCCGGTCCAGTGCGGCGGACGCGGCACCTTGGTAAGTGCGAACTTCAAAGCATATTCGGCAATGGCCTTCTCGAACACAAAGCGCCCTTCCATGGTGCGCGACTGGGGCGAAGCCCAGGCGCCGATCTGGCTGTCCTTGGCCCGGGTGGCGAAATAGGCGTCGGCTTCGGCATCGGAGACCTGGGCGACGGCGCCCTTCACCCGCACCACCTTGCGCAGGGATTTCCAGTGGAAGTTGAGCGCCGCTTTCGGATTGGCCGCCAGCTCATCGCCTTTGATGCTGCGGGAATTGGAATAGAAGACAAAGCCGTTGGCATCGGCGCCCTTCAGCAGCACCATGCGCACATTGGGCACGCCGTCGGCATCGGCGGTGGCCAGCGCCATGGCGTTGGCATCGTTGGGCTCGGAGGCTTCGGCCTGCTTCATCCATTCGGCGAACAGGGCGAACGGATCGGCGCCGGCGGCAATGCCGCCATCGTCCAGTGGTCCACCTGTCTCCATCGTCATGGGTGCGTCCTAGCAGTTTCGCGTTTGGCAGGGTAGCCTTGGCAAGTCATGGTCAGAATACACAAGATTTTTCCGCACCTTGCCGTCGCGCTCTGCGTCTGCCTCGCAGCCACACCTGCCTTGGCCGCCCATACCGGCGCCGAGCTTGCCGCGATTTTCGACACCGGCGTCGCCGCCTATGACGCGGGCGATTACGAGAAGGCGTTCAAGATCTGGTGGGACCTGCGCTTCGAGGATCTGGCCGCCATGCGCAACCTCGGCATGATGCTGCGCAAGGGCCAGGGCACGGCGAAGGACCCGGACAAGGCCGAAGAGGTCTATATGCGCGCCGCCGTGGCGGGGCTGCCCACCGCCCAGGCCGATTTGGCCGACATGTATCTGAAAGGCGAATTGGGACCGCCGGACATGCGCAAGGCGCTGCCGCTTCTGGAAGCGGCCGCCGCCGCCAATCATCCGGTGGCGCAATTCCAGCTGGGCCAGTTCTACGAGACCGGCGCGCCACCCTTTGTGCCACAAGATCTGGAAACCGCGCGCCAGCTCTATGCCGCGGCCGCCAGCCACGGCGTGAAGGAAGCCGCCGCGCGTTCGGCTTTCCTGGGGCCGCCGGCCGGCAAACCCGCCGCCGCGCCGGCGCAAGCGCCAGCGGCAGAAGCGCCTGCCATGCCGCAAGCGGTGCCCGCCGCGCCCTAAAGCGCGGCAAGCACTTTCTTCAGGTCGTGCTCGGTGAAAGGTTTGCCCAACCGGGGCACCTTGACCTCGATGCCGCCCGGCAGCTCGGCATAGCCGGTCGCCAATATCATCTTGGTGCCCGGCCAGTTCTGCGCGATGGCGTCCATCAGCTGGGTACCACTCATCCGGGGCATGGACTGATCGGTGATAACCAGGTCGAAGCCTTGCTGGGCCAGCAGTTCGAGCGCTTCGCCGCCCGATCCGGCCTCGACCACCTCATGTCCAAGGTCTTCCAGCATGGCGACGGTGTTGAACAGCACCAGCCGGTCGTCATCCACCGCCAGCACCTTGAGCTTGCGGGGGCCGTCCTGCGGTCTGGGTGCTTCATCCACCGTGCCTTGCGCCTGCGCCGTCCCGGTGGCCGAAACCAGCCAGATCTCGGCAATGGTGCCCTCGCCCGGTGTGCTGCGGATCAACAACCGTCCGCCCATCTGCTCGGCCATGCCATGCACCATGGAAAGACCCAGCCCGGTGCCTTTGCCGACACCCTTGGTGGTGAAGAAAGGCTCCGAAGCACGGGTCAGGGTTTGCGCGTCCATGCCTTCGCCGCTGTCGGTGACGGAAAGACAGACATATGGACCAGGCGTCAGGCCGGAGGCATGGCGCAAATCCACAAGTTCCTCCCGCGCCGCGATGACGATGCGCCCGCCGCGCGGCATGGCATCGCGCGCATTGACGCACAAGTTCAGCAGCGCCAGTTCCAGCTGGTTCTCGTCGGCGATGACCGGCCCCAGCGTCGGTGGAAACTCCATCTGAATTTCCACATCCTTGCCCAATGTGCGTTCCAGGAGGTCGGACATGCCGTTCACCAGCGCCGGCAGGTCCAGGGGAAGCACTTCCATGGCCTGGCGCCGTGCGAAGGACAGCATGCGCTGGGTCAGGGTGGCGCCGCGCTTGGCGCCCTGGATGGCATTGTCCACCAGGCGAAGCTGGGCCGGATCATCCGGCAAACGCTTGCGCAGCAGCTCCAGGCTGCCGAGCACCGCCATCAGCAGGTTGTTGAAGTCGTGCGCCACCCCGCCGGTCAGCTGGCCGATGGCGTCCATCTTCTGGGACTGGAACAGGGCCTCGCGGGCGCGGTCCAGCGAATCCTGCGCTTCTTTGCGTTCGGTGACGTCGCGCGTGATCTTGGCGAAGCCCAGCAGCTTTCCCTGCTCATCGCGTACGGCGTCAATGATGACATGCGACCAGAAACGGCTGCCGTCCTTGCGCAGCCGCCAGCCTTCGGCTTCGAACTTGCCTTCCCGCGCCGCGGTTTCCAGCGCCCGGGCCGGCATGCCCCTGGCGCGGTCCTCCGGCGTGTAGAAATTGGAAAAATGCTTGCCGACGATTTCCGCCGGGCTGTAGCCCTTGATGCGCTGGGCGCCGGGATTCCAGTTGGTGACGATGCCCTCGGGGCTGAGCATGTAGATGGCATAGTCGGTGACGCCCTGGATCAGCAGGCGAAACTGCTGCTCGCTCTGGCGCAGGGCATCTTCCGAGGCGCGGCGCTCGGTCAGGTCGCGCGTCACCTTGGCAAAGCCGGTCAGCGCGCCCGACGTATCGCGGATGGGATCAATGATGACATGAGCCCAGAAACAGGTGCCATCCTTGCGGATCCGCCAGCCTTCTGCTTCGAACTTGCCTTCGCGCGCCGACGTTTCCAAGGCGCGGGCGGGCAAGCCGCTGGCGCGATCTTCTTCGGTATAGAAGCGGGAAAAATGCTGGCCGATGATTTCTTCGGGCGCATAACCCTTGAAACGCTGGGCGCCGGCGTTCCAGCTGGAGACGATGCCGCTGGGGTCCAGCATGTAGATGGCATAGTCGGTGACCGCCTCGACCAGGACGCGGTAGCGAGCACTTTCGTCCGGCGTGTAGGCCCGGTTCTCCGTCAATGGCTTGTTCATACGAGATAATCCTGCCCCCGAGTCAGGAACGCCCGGGCGTGCAAAAAGTTCCCCCAACACCCAAGGCCTTGATATACTGGCATAAACGGCCCAATCAAGGACGGCATGAAAGACCCTTATGAAGTCCTCGGCGTCGCCAAAGGCGCCAGCGAGGCCGAGATCAAGAAAGCGTTCCGCACGCTGGCCAAGAAGCATCACCCCGACAAGCACGCGGGCGATGCGTCGGCGCAGAAGCGTTTCCAGGAAATTTCCGGCGCCTATGACATTCTCGGCGACAAGGACAAGCGCGCCCAGTTCGACACCGGCGCCATTGGACCGGACGGCAATCCCAAGGGGTTCGATCCGCGCCAAGGAGGTTTTCGCCAGGGTAATCCCTTTGGCGGTGGTGGTGGCGGCGCAGGCCCCGGTGGTTTTCATTTCAGTTTCGATGACGCGCCGGGCGGCGCGGCGGGCTTCGAGGACATTTTCGCCGACCTGATGGGCGGTGGACGTCGCGGACGCGGTGGTCCACAAGGTGGGGCGCGTGCCGCCAAGGGCGAGGACTTCGCCGCCTCCGTTACCGTCAGCTTTGATGAATCCGCCATCGGCGGCACGCGCCGGGTGGTGCTGCAGAATGGCGAACAGATCGACGTCAAGATTCCGGCCGGCGTGAAGGACGGACAAACCATTCGCGTGAAGAGCCGCGGCGGCGCGGGCCGCGGCGGCGGACCCAATGGCGACATCCTGCTGACCGTGTCGGTTTCGGCGCATCCCTGGAAGACGCGCGACGGCAACGACATCCGCATGGACCTGCCGGTGACCCTGAAGGAAGCAGTGCTGGGCGGCAAAGTGCCGGTGCCGACCTTGACCGGCACCGTGTCGCTGAGCGTGCCGCCCAATTCCAACACCGGCACGGTGCTGCGCCTGAAGGGCAAGGGCATCGCGGCCAAAGACGCGCCCGGCGATCTTTATGTCCGATTGGTAATCTCAGCGCCGGACAAGCCCGACGAGTCCCTCAAGACGTTCCTTGAGGGGTGGGGCAACGACTATGACCCGCGCGCCAAGATGCGCTAACCAATTGAAATATAGTGTGTTTTAGCACATGCAAAATCCCGTTTGGCGGCTGGCCTATTCAGGGTAAATCACTGCCCAGCTAACGGGGATACCAGCATGCCATTTCCAGGTCTCATGAAGGGCAAACGTGGCCTTGTCATGGGCGTGGCCAACCAGCACTCCATCGCCTGGGGCATTGCCCAGGCGTTGCATGAGGCGGGCGCCGAGCTGGCCTTTTCCTACCAGGGCGACCTGTTTCGCAAGCGGGTGGTGCCGCTGGTCGAGCAGATGAAGCCGGCGGCGATGATCGATTGCGACGTCAGCAATCAAGGCTCCATCGACGCGGCCTTTGCCGAACTGGCCAAGGTGTGGGACAGCCTGGATTTCCTGGTGCATGCCATCGCCTTCTCCGACAAGGAACAGTTGCGCGGCCGCTATGTCGACACCACGGCGGAAAACTTCCGCATGACCATGGACATCAGCTGCTATTCCTTCACCGCCGTCGCCCAGCGCGCCGAGAAGATGATGACCAATGGCGGCAGCATGGTGACCCTGACCTATCTGGGCGCCGAACGGAACATGCCGCACTATAACGTGATGGGCGTGGCCAAGGCGGCGCTGGAAGCATCCGTGCGCTACATGGCCGAGGACCTGGGCAAGAAGAATATCCGCGTCAACTCGATCTCGGCCGGCCCGATCAAGACCCTGGCTTTCGCCGGCATCGCAGACAGCCGCTATATCCTGAAGTGGAACGAGTACAACTCGCCGCTGCGCCGTACCGTGACGCAAGGCGAAGTGGGCAATGCCGCGCTCTATTTGCTGTCCGACATGGGCAGCGCCGTGACCGGCGAGAATTTGCATGTCGATGCCGGCTATCACGTCGTCGGCATGAAGGCCGAAGACGCGCCCGACATTGCCGTGCCGCAGAAGTCGGATGGCGCTTGAGCTTCCAGGGGGGCTGACGCTGTACTTCGCCCGCCATGGCCAGACCCAGGCCAATGTCGAAAAGCGCTTCTCCGGTGACAAGGACACGCCCCTCACCGCGTTGGGCCTGAGCCAGGCGGCGCAGGTCGGCCACATCCTGAAACGCGAATTGGGTGCGGCGGCGGGTTATCGCTTTGTCTGCTCACCGCTGGCCCGCGCCGTCGCCACCATGAAGATCGCGCGCGAAACGATGGGCCTGCCGCCCGAAGGCTTTGCCACCGACAACCGGCTGAAGGAAATCAACCTGGGGGTCTGGGACCAGCTGACAGACGACGAGGCGCGCGCCCAGAGCCCCATCCTGTTCGCGCAACGCGGCAACGACAAATGGCATGTGCGGGTGCCGGGCGGGGAGAATTACGCCGAGGTCGCGGCCCGGGTCAGCGACTGGGTGCGCGAACTGGAGACTGACACTATCGCCGTCAGCCACGGCGCCACCACCCGCATCCTGCGGGGACTTCTGGCGGGGCTGGACTGGCGGGCCATGAGCAGCCTGGACGAGCCTCAGGGCGTGGTTTTCCGGGTATCAGGCTCCGAGGTGGTTAAGCTGGAACCCTAGGGCAAATCGGGCTAAACCCGGCCCATGTCGCACAATACCTATGGCCACCTTTTCCGCGTCACAACCTTCGGCGAAAGCCACGGGCCGGCCATTGGCTGCGTGGTGGATGGCTGCCCGCCCGGCATTGAACTGACCGAAGCCGACATCCAGCCCTGGATGGAAAAACGCCGTCCCGGCCAGTCCAAGTTCGTCACCCAGCGCCAGGAGCCGGACACGGTGAAAATCCTGTCGGGCGTGTTCCAGGACGAACGCCTGCCTGCCCAGGTCACCACCGGCACGCCCATCGGGCTGTTGATCGAGAATGTTGATCAGCGCTCCAAGGACTATGCCGACATCCGCGACAAGTACCGTCCCGGCCATGCCGACTACACCTATGAAGCCAAGTATGGCGTGCGCGACTATCGCGGCGGCGGCCGCCAGAGCGCGCGCGAAACCGCCACCCGCGTGGCGGCAGGCGCCATCGCGCGCAAGATCCTGGACAAGCTGTACGGCAAGGTGACGATCCGCGGCGCACTTGTTCAGATGGGCGCCATGCACATCGATCGGGCCAACTGGTCCTGGGACGCTGTGAATCAGAACCCCTTCTTCTGTCCCGACGCCAAGGCGGCGCCGGCCTGGGAAGACTATCTGGAAGCCATCCGCAAGAGCGGCTCATCCGTCGGCGCCATCATCGAAGTGGTGGCCGAAGGCATTCCCGCGGGCCTGGGCGCACCGGTCTATGCCAAGCTGGACAATGAACTGGCCAGCGCGCTGATGAGCATCAACGCGGTCAAGGGCGTGGAGATCGGCGACGGTTTTGCCACCGCCGCCCTGACCGGCGAGGAAAATGCCGACGAGATGCGCATGGGCAATGACGGCAAGCCCGTGTTCCTGGCCAATCATGCCGGCGGCATATTGGGCGGCATCTCGACGGGACAGCCCATCGTGGCGCGCTTCGCGGTCAAGCCGACCTCGTCCATCCTGTCGCCGCGCAAGACCATCGAAAAGTCGGGCGCGGAAACCGAGATCCTGACCAAGGGCCGCCACGATCCGTGCGTCGGCATCCGCGCCGTGCCGGTGGGCGAGGCCATGATGGCTATCGTGCTGGCCGACCAGGCGTTACGTCATCGCGGCCAAAACGGCTAATGCCCTAATTCGGCGGCCAAGGTCCCGGCCCCTGCTTGCGCGCAGGATAAGGCCCCAGGATATCCACCGGCGCTTCGCCCGGCTTGGGCAGCGCAAAGGCAATCAACACCTGGTGATAGACGGCATTCTCCCGCGGTGACGGCCGGTGCGCATTGCCCGGTCCGCCGGCGGCGATCACCACATACTGGCGGCCATCCTTGCCGGTATAGGTCATCGGCCCCGCATCGGAAGACGCCGGCATTTTGGTTTCCCACAGCTTGCGTCCCGTGCGCGTGTCATGGGCATAGAAATGATCATCGGAGGCCGCCGCGAAGACGACGCCGCCGCGCGTCGCCAGGGTGGGACCGATACTGGCCGCACCCATGTCCTTGGCGCCGGGACCGACTTCTTCTTCCAGCGAGCCCAGCGGCACGCGCCAGGCGATTGTGCCCGATCCCAGATTGACCGCGACCAGTTCGCCCTGGAGGCCGCCATTGCAGCTGCGCCCGCCCTTGTCGTGAAACCGCACATTTCCGACATTGGAGATGAGCCCGCCATTGCCTTTGACCCCGTCGGAGGTCGGCGTCACGGTGATCATGGTGGGCATATTGTCCACATTGGCGAAGGCCATCCCGCGTTCCGGATCGATCGACACCCCGCCCCAATCCATGCCGCCGATGGCGCCGATGCTGTTGAGCGCCCAGACCCCGCCGCCCTTGGGCACCGAGAAGGGGCCGACATCTTCCAGCTTGCGCTCGTCAAACAGTGCCTTGCATTCGGCATTGGCCTGCTCGGACAGATGGCTGAGATGATCGCGCTTCACCGTCGCCGGTATCAGCGGCGGCGGCGAAATGGTGAAAGGCTGGGTGGGCGATGATTTTTCGCCCGGTATCTGGCTTTGCGCCACCGGCCGTTCTTCGTAAGGGTGGATCGGCTTGCCGGTCGCCGCGTCCAGAATCCAGATCATCGCCTGCTTGGTGGGCTGCACCACCACCTTCACGCGCTTGCCGTCCTTGGTGACCGTGACCGGCGCCGCCGCGGCGTTGGTGTCCAGGTCGAAGATGCCGTGATGCATTTCCTGGAAGCGCCACTTGATCTTGCCGGTGGCCGCATCGATCGCGACGGTGGAGCCCGATCCGGCATTGTCGCCCGGCCGCCAGATGCCGACATAGTCGGGACTGGGGGAATCGGTGGGGACATAGACCGTGCCGCTGGCTTCATCGAGCGTCATGTGACCCCAGCCGCCCATGCTGACGACGCTGTCCGTCTCCGGTCCCCAACTGTCGCCGCCCGGCTCGCCCTTGCGCGGGATCACGCGCGCCGTCCACACCAGCTTGCCGGTGCGCAAATCATTGGCATGGGGATCGGCGGGCTGGGCCGGGGGCGGCAGGAAGCCGGTGGCGCCCGTGGTGATGATCAGGTTCTTGTAGATGATGGGTGGGGAATTGGACTGGACGCCGCCGCCGATCTTTCCACCTTCAGCGGGATTGGGCAGTCCGATCTCCAACCCGGTGGCGGGCCAGTCCGACGACAGTTGGCCGGTCTTCAGGCCGTAGCCGAATATCCTGTGGCCCCAGACCGCGACCAGCCGGGGCTTCATCGTGCCGTCGCCGGCCCAATAGGCGAAGCTGCGGCGATTGAGCCCGGCGCCCACCGTGACCGGCGGCTTGGCGCGCCACACCAGCTTGCCGGTCTCGGGCTCCAGGGCGATGGTGTCGCCGGTCTGGCTTTCGGTGAGATAGAGAAGGCCGTCGATCAACAGCGGCCTTGTTTCCCAGGTGCGCCCGAACTTGCCGCTGTCCCAAACCCAGACGGGTTTCAGCGCGGCGACATTGGCCGCGGATATCTGGTTGAGGGCGGAATAATTCAAGCGGGCGCTGCTGCCGCCCCAGTCCTTCCATTCCGTGGTCTGCGCCTGCGCCGCCGCCGCCAGACCGATGGTCAACACCAACACCGCCGCCCGTGATGTCCCGTTCATGGCCATCCCCATTTTTGTGCAACCTGCCAAAAGCTAGCACAATTTGCAGGCTCCCAAACCTGGTCTGCGCCAGTGGACTTCCCATCTCTTCTGAGGTGTCATGGTCCTTCCTTACCGCCCGAGGTGTTCTTGAAGCGCTATTTTCCGGCCCTGATTGCCGCCGCCATGATCCTGGGCGTACTGACCGGCTTTGTGATCAACAAGGACATGGCGCCGGACCAGGCCAAGGCCGCCGCCGCGGGCCTGTCCATCATCACCGACCTCTTCCTGCGCCTGATCAAGATGATCATCGCGCCGCTGGTCTTTTCCACCCTGGTGGTGGGCATCGCCCATATGGAAGATTCCGCCGCCATCGGCCGCGTCGGGGTGAAGACGCTCGGCTGGTTCATGTTCGCCTCGCTGATCTCGCTGACCCTGGGCCTGATCCTGGTGCAGCTGCTGCAGCCGGGCGCGGGCCTGGCGCTGGCCTTGCCGCCCGCCTCCGCCGACGCCGGCGTCGCCACCGCAAGCTTTTCGCTGAAGGACTTCATCACCCATCTGGTGCCGGCTTCCATCGTGGACGCCATGGCGCACAACGAGATCCTGCAGATCGTGGTGTTCTCGGTG